>WUUC01238665.1_pt1 | contig 118460 bp, 155 predicted proteins | sample 6278441 | NCBI WGS metagenome assembly WUUC01 (sample SAMN13675441, study PRJNA597444) | soil metagenome | isolation source: soil | place: USA: Washington | collected 2017-10 | reverse complement strand
TTCCCCTGGTCAGCGGAGGGGGGCAATTTCTGCACCCCTGCCGGCAGGGGTGCAGCGGGCTGCACCCCTGGTGACTCTGCGTTATCAATTCGGCCTGTGGCCATGAAGCCGGCGTAGAGCTGCATCTCTTCCTCGGAGCGCGGTTCCGGCCGGTTCGTCTTGGTCGCCGCGAGGTTCAGGTTCCAGCAGCGCGGGGCGTGGCGGGAGTGCTTGTCGTACCGGCGCATCGCTACGCCCTGGTCGCCGAAGTCGATCAGTCGGGCACGGTAGAGGTCGCGCAGCTTGTCCTGCACGGTGCGCTCGGACTTGCGGGCACGCTCGATCAGCTTGGCCTTGTAGGGGCACGAGTCGGTGCCGTCGTCCTTGGCCTCGTCGGCGAGCGCCAGCAGGATGAACGCCGCGATGGCGTCGTCGACCGGGGCGTCGTCCCAGGCCCACATCATTGCTCGCAGGCTCATCCGGGCACCTCCGAGCGGGCACCGCGGTAGGGCGGGCGCGGTTCGCGCACGCTTGGGGTCGGGCCGGAGTGGTCGGCGGGTACCCGGCCGGTTAGCACACCGGCGGCGGGTTCGTATGTGGTGGCGCTCACTGTGCTCCTTGGGATGGAATCCCGTGACACACAGGCGCGCGGCATCTTGCCGGGGGCGAAAATGTCGGCCACTCCGGGTATGATGATGCGCAGCCTCCGAACCACGGGGCACACAACTGGATAGCTGGTGCAGAGGTCGGAACGTCGCTCGTTTTTCTGCGGGGTCAGATGCAGCTCCCAACTGCGATCCCGCTTGGCCTCACCTCCCGGTGGAGAATTTTCTGGAGCCTCCGGATGTGCACTTCGTGGTTCTTCCCGCTGGGCCCCGCCGAAAGGCGGGGCCCAGTTGCTTTGTCGATCCAGACTTGGATGGTAGACCCGACAGGGCCGACAGCGTGGCGTTTGCCACGCCAGAGGTACGGAATCGTTTCATGATCGGTCCCGGAAGACAGCGCCGGGCCGACGCTCGTGATCGCGTCGGCCCGGCGCTGCGGGGGGCTGAGTGGTGCGGGCTCTGGTCATCGGCGCCGCCAGTCGGCGAGGAATCCCTCGGCGACGCCGGCCGCCCGGCGTGTCACCTCGTCGTCGGGGACGTTGTCGCGGGCCCAGCGCATCCCGAGCTGGGCGAGCGTGTCGGCGCCCTCGTTCAGGACGTCGCCGGCGTGACCCTTGGCGTGCTGGACGGTGAGCCGGCCGGGGTGCCCGCTGACCACGGTCTGGAGTCGCCGCAGCGTGGCCTCGCGGACCCGGCTGCCGGTGTAGCCAGACGGCAGCTTGGTGCTACCGGCTGCCCAGCGGTTCAGGTACCGGATCGCGGCTTGGCTGTCCAGCACGACGGTGACGGGGCCGGCATCGAGGCGGTGGCCGACGGCGTGCCAGACGGCACGTAGTTCGGTGACCAGCGGGGTGTCGAGGCCGGCTCTCGGGGTGAACTGCGGGTACCGGCCGCAGCCGTAGCTGCCGTCGGTGCTGAGGAATCCCCACCCGGTCAGCGCGGCGAGCGCACCGGAGCGGCCGCCCGACACGGACCCGTCGGTGTAGAAGATCGGATGGCTGGTGGCGGGTGCGGCGACCAGGCCGACGACCTGGCGGGGTCGGTGGCGCGCGGGCAGCCCGCGTTCGGCGGACGCTGTCTTCATCAGTTCGGTGCGGGTGGGCACGGTTCCCTCCTGACGTCCGCCGGTCGGGGCGGGGCCGCCCCTGTGCGAGTGCCGGGCGTTGATCGGCGCTCGCGCAGGGGCGGGGAGCGGGGCTTACGCGGGGGTGGTGGCCTTGGGGCGGTTCTTCGATCCGACCGGCCGGCCGGTCTGGGTGACCTTGTTGAACATGTACCACTCGTCGAGCTGGGTCCGGTCACGGCCGTGCTTGAACGCCTGGTTGGCGCGCCACAGCGGTGACTGCCCGGCGTAGTCCTCGGGCGCAGGCATGGCCTTCAGGACGGCCTTCTTCGCCCCGGCCAGCAGCCGCTCCCTGGTCGGCTTGAACACGCCGCCGTGCCTGCTGATGTACTTGGCGGTCTGCTGGTCGAGGAACTTCGGCTCGCGGATCATGCGGCGCAGCCGCTCACCCTCGTTCTTGGCGTCCTTGACCGTGATGTACGCCCGTGACGTGCACCGGGCCCAGCCCTTCATGTCGATGACTCGGGTGTCGGCCAGGTACCGGGCCTGGCGCTCGGCGCAGGTCTCGACCCGGGTGGTGTCGTACACCCACCACCAGCCCAGCCTGTCGCTCGGGTCGTCCGCGAACTCCTGGTGGTTCTCGGACTCCGGGATGAGGAAGTCCCACTCGCGGGCCTCGTCGATGTCGCGCGGGTGACGGAGGGCGTCGCGGATGCTGCGCAGCCGGCCGGCGGGGTCCTCGGCGAATGCGCCGATGCGGCGGGCCTTGCTGACCAGCGCGGCGAGTTCGCCGTCGCTGGTCGCGCTGGTGATGCCGAGGTCGCTGGCGTGCAGCGTGTCGTCGAGGCTCAGCCAGTAGTCGGAGCGGCGCCGGGTCGGGACGAGCAGACGGACCGGCCGCGTCACCGTCGGGTCGGATGTGTGGCCGGCTGGTGTCCCGGCGGCAGGGTCAGCCGTGGACTGCATCGTCGGCTACCTCCAATGGGTGGGGGTCGGTGGACAGCCTCCTGCGGAGACTACGGCCACCTTACGCCACTCCCAGGAAAGGCAACAACACGGTGAAGGACATTTTCCGAGAAGTTGGTCTTGCCCGCGTGCCGGGGCGGGCCGGCCTGGTCGTACGGTGTCGTGATGAACACGACAGACAGTGACACACCGGGCACGCAAGTCGCGACGTCACGGCGGGCACCCCGGCAGAGAGCCGGCGCCGCCGAACCGAGAGGGTACGCCAAAGCCCGGACCTCGTTCCAGGCCCGGGCGCAGGACCTGCTGCTGAGCAGACCGGGGCGGATCATGTACCTGCCCGAAGACCTGGACAAGGTCATCGCCCTGGGAATTCCGTGCCGCACCTGCGGGGCACGGGTGGCCCGGTGGGGTGAAGGCGGGCACCAGGTCAGATGGGCAGTGCCGAGCGGCGGGCACTGGGCCGCACCGATCATCGCGGACTGCACGTCCTGACGAACTCGCCCCCGCGCCCACCCCGATGCTTCCTTCTAGGCCGGGGTGGGCGCGGGGGCGAGAACGTCAGGCGCTGAGCAGATGACGGGCCGGGCCTCGGTGCGGCTCGACCATCGTGCCGTCGGGCAGGATCTCCCCGGTGTCCTCGAAGAGGATGACACCGTTGCAGAGCAGACTCCAGCCCTGCTCCGAGAAGGCGGCGATGGTGCGGGCGGCCTCGCGGTCGACCGCGTCGGCGGAGGGACACTGGATCTGGTGCTGGCACATGGCGCTGGGCTCCTCGGGCGGAGCGGGCCGACGGTCCGCTGTCACTCACAAGCTACTCCCGCCGCACCGTTTTGCACTACGGCGTGACGGAGAATTTTTCCGGCCCGATCCGCGACGTGGGGACGAAGAGCCTGGTGGGGGACGACTCACCGCACACCAGGCCAAGCGAAACGGGCTGATCTGCTTGCCGCTGTCCGCCCGGCACGCGGGTTGGATCGCGCGGTGGAATCACGCCGACCGCCCGGCCTTTTCTAGATCAACTTCTATCTAACTTTTAAGCCCAAGTTCTAAAGATCAACTAGCGGATTCCGGGGCCCCGGCCGGGCTCATCATGGCGGCCGGATTCCCGCGCGCCGCGGACATCGCGCCGCCCGCCACGCGCGCCGCCGATCGGTGGCAGCGAGCGCAGAACCCCGACCCCACGGGCAAGATCGCCGAGCACTCCCTACCTCGGCAGGGAACCGGCTCGATTCCCTTCAGCTCGATCAGCTTCTGCCGCATCTGCCGCTCATCCAACGCGGTCGGCGCGAACAGCACCTCACGGCCGGCCCAGAACTCAGCCAGCTCGCGGTGCGCCTTCGCGCCGGTGAACGACAGATCCTGATCCACCCGGCCGTTGCAGACCAGACGCAACCAACTCCGCGGCCGGTCCGCCGGCGCCTGCGGGTCCGACCAGTGCTGCGCAGTGCGCACCTCAAGACCGTCGTGAGACAGGAAGTGCAACTCCTTGACCAGCGCGGCGCGTGCGGGGATCGGCATGATCGGACCCTACACCATCGCCAAGAAAATATCCGCCACCGTGTTGTGACCTTTCCGACTTGCGGGGTAGCGTGGTCCCCAGCACCAAAACCAAGCCTCCCTCTGGAGTGCCTGAGCTGCCCCCCAGCCTCGGGCATGGGAGACCGGTTCGCCAGGCGGTCACCCACACGCGGCCCCCGAACCTCACCCCCGGATCTCGGGGGCCGCGTGCTCCCCCCGAACGAAAGGGAGTCCTGCCATGCGGTCCATGCCCGTCGACATGCTCACTATCGGCGACCACGCCCAGTTCCGCGGCCCCCGCGTCCAGGACTTCCTCCAGACGATGTGGTGGAAGGTCACCGCGATCTCCGACGACGGACGCATCGCCCACCTGGTCAACCGCCACGGCAACACTGCCCGGGTCCGCAGGACCGAGCGTTACCAGCACCTGCGCGCGCTGCGCTGGGAGCCGGGCGACCCCCACGGACGACGACTGACGGGGAAGCGGATACAGCGGAAGTCATCAACCAAGGAGGAGAAGTGACCATCTGGGAAATCACCGACGACGCAGCCGCCCGGGACTTGCGCGTGGACACAGACATTGAAGCCCGGAAGCAGATCGGGACTGCCGTTCCTGCCGCCCCGGATTTCACCAAGATGCGAGGCCCTGCCAACAGGATCATTCGTCGGTTCGCCGGGCGTAACAACTAGCTGACGAAGAGGCCCCCGGCAGTCAGACTGCCGGGGGCCTCTTCACGTTCGCGTCAGGAATGGCAGCGATACACCAGGGCGCGCAGGCTGCGCACGGGGTGATCGACCAGCAGGTCTAGCACGACGATCCCTGCGCTGAGCAGCGCAAACGCAAGACCGACAACGGTGGGCATGGGAATACTCCCTTCGGGAACGAGACGGTGTCGCGCGTCGATCCTACCCATGCAGCCGCCGCATGGCAACCTCGCAGCGCTGCGCTGTAAGATGGCAGGGTGTCCAGTGATGCCGTAGGTGAGGAAGTCGTTAATGCCGATCTGATGTTGGATGCGGCCGGAGCCGCTGCCCGCGTCGGGATCAAGCCCAGTTCGTGGCGTGCGGGGGTGTCCCGTGGGTACCTTCCGCCACCCGACGATCCAGACGCGGGTGCACCCAAACAGCGCCGGCGCCCGCGATGGCGTCTGGGGACAGTGGACGAAGCCATTGCTGGGCGTCCGGGACAAGGTTGGCGAGCGGATTTGGCCAAAGCGCGAAAGGATCGCGGCAGGCGCCTCGCGGTAGAGCTGGCGGAGCCAGCGCGAGCGGCGGTGCCGGCCGTCCAGGATTGGCTGCGGGCCAACCATCAGGCGCTTCTTGCCGTTGCGGACGTGCTCGTCGACCATCGTGAGGAGTTGCTCTCCTGCGTAGCCGGTGACGCCCGTCTGCGCGATGATCTCGCAAGGGCGATCGATCAGGCCGGCGAGGCAATGAGCAGGCAACCGTCTCGACTCCTCGCGTCCGCTGTCACCTACGCACAGTTCCTCCTACGGCCTGGGGTTGCGGCCCAGGCGCCAGCGCCAGTGCGCGAGGCCCTGAACCTGCACGCGAGGCTTCATCCGGAGTTCAACGCGATGCGCGGCCAGTCATGACAAAGCCTGACTGGTCACGCCCACCCGCCTGCTGGGCATGGGACATGCCACCGCTGCTAGCGGAGGACGCGTACCTCCGGGCCGCGGCTCTCGTCCAGAACGACATGGGGAAGAGAGGTGCCGTGGGAGGCGCATGTGCCGCCTGGCGGTTCGTCCAGTACCACCAGGGCCGCTGTGCACTCTGCGGTCGAGCTCAGGAGTTGGTTGTCGACCACGATCATTGGTCAGGGCTGATACGAGGGCTTCTCTGCTGGGGATGCAACGGAACCGAGGGCCGGGAATGGACCACGGGCGTGACGGCGTTCGCGGGGTATCGCCGGCGCCATCCCGCCGCGATCCTTGGCTACCGCGAGCCGTACAAGGCTGCCAGCACTCGCGTGGCCTTCGCCGCGACTCGCGAGCGTTTTGTCGCTGATTGGCATCGAGAACTTCTCGACCTTGAGGTGAGGATCCGGCACCTTGCTAGCGCGTCTCCTGTGCTGGAGTCTGTACGACCGCGATGGGTGAAGTCGGTTCGGCGGATCGAGCGTGCATGGCAAGAGGTCGCTTCTGCGGGGCCCCTCGCTGCCGACTCCGATGAGCGAGTGGCGGCGCTGCGTGGTTTCTTGAGCGTGCTCGCCTCCTGCAAATAAATCTACGTCACGGTGACTTGTATTTTCGCGGTGGTCGGCTAGCGTGAGCGCAGAGAGGGCGAACCGTCCCGTGCTTTGAGCAGAGAGCGAGCCACCATGGCCACCCCCACCACGATCACGATCCTCGGCTACACCGGCCTCGGCGAAGCACCCACCATGGATGAACTGCGCGGCCACGCATGGCGGGAGACTGAGGAGCGATTCCCTGGTGTCAAGAAGCACGACTACGACACCCGGCCCGAGGTGCGCAGCTGTGTTGTCGAACGGTTTAGCTACTACCTGCACGCCTGGTTCGCAGCAGGGACGCACAACAAGGCCGTTCCCGCCGCGCTCGCCTACGCCGCGGTCGACCGGGCCGTTCCCGCCGCGATCGCCCGTGCCGACAGCTTGTACGCCGATCTGTCGAAGAACACCACCATCAACTGGTTGGCCGCGCACCACCGGTACGTCCTGGCCACCTGCGAGGCGCGGCAGTTGCTCACCGAGCGGATCGCCGCTGGTGAGTCCCTCGCCGAGGCCTACAGCGACGGGATCACCGGCTTCAGTCAGATGGTCTACCACGAGCATGTGCCCGCTGAGCAGCGGATCAGCGTCCCCGACCTGGATCAGATCCGGCTCGACCTGGCCGAGTTCGTCGAGACCCGCACCGAGCGCTTCGGCCTGCTGCGGGCCACCATTACCGGCGGCTACCCCGAGGGCTTCGAGCCGGCGGGCGACCCCAGCCCCACGAGCAGGGCGTCCGGGGACTGGTCCGGCAAGCCTGTCCCCGCCAGCGTCGCGGTCGCCAACACCGCGCGCGGCTGGTAGTCACCCCCTCGGGCGGGGCGTGTTCACCATCTGCACGCCCCGCCCGGAAAATACCCGCCACCGTGACTTGCACTATCGGTCCGGCGGTGTAATGTGGGGGTCACAACACCAGAGAGCGAGCTGGAGCAGCAGGAGCAGCGCCCGCAAGGAGCAGCGCCCGTCGCCCCTCGCCCGACAGGATGGATCACCCTCGTGAAGAAGACCTCCACCGCCAAGTACCGGATCATCAAGGCCGTTGCCTACGGCATGTTCCTCATCGGCCTCGGTCTCAGCGTCTTCCACATCTTCGAGCTGTTCTACTACACCCTCAACACCGCCCTGATCACGTCCATCGCGATGCCGCTGTTCTTCGACGGCTTCCAGTTCGTCGGCCGCATCATCCGGGGCGAGGAGTTCACCAGGTCCGCCCGCAAGATCGGCTGCTGGCTCCAAGGCGTCGGCGCCCTGGTCAGCCTGATCGCCAACGTCGTCGCCGGCCACAGCAACGGCGACAAGATCGCCGGAGTCGTCCTGGTCGTCGGCTACATCACCATCGAAGCCGTCGCCGAGAAGACCCGCCCGGCGTCCGAGGACGTCGAAGCCATCGCCGCCGCGACCGCCGCCGCCGCAGCCGCCGCCCTCGCCGCGAAGAAGCACGCCGCCACCCAGAAGGCCCTCGCCACCAAGGCCGCCAACAAGGCCGCCAAGCAGCAGGCCGACGCCGAGAAGGCGCAGAAGGCCAAGGAGCGCCGCGAGCGCGACGCCCTCGCCAAGCGCGTCCGGGAAGCGGAGATCGCCGCCCTCAACGCGGACTTCGCAGCCAAGGCCGCCCCGGTCAGCCCCGCCCCGATCACCAACGACGAGGCCCCGATCGCCAGCTGCGCCACCACCTACGTCTGACCCGACCACCCCCGGCCCCGGCCCCGCACCTCGCGGGAGCCGGGGCCGTTCGCTATCCGCACGAAAGTACCCGTCACCGTGACTTGCATTTTCCTTGCGGTCGACTAGCGTGGACAGCAGAAGGGGGCGGACTCCGCAGCCCCCACACCCACCCCGAGGGGATTCCCATGCTGGGAGATCACGCGATCCTGCTGATGCTCGCCGACGGCGCCCGCACCGCCCGGGCGAACGACGAACTGGGCCTGGCCAAGGTGCTCGACACGATGGTCGACTCCCTGGTCGGCTCGATCAAACACCAGAACGGCGTCACCATGTGGCGGCAGGCCGACGTGCTGGCCCTGTTCGAGAACCAGCACCTCCCCGACGCCCCGGCCGTGTCGGTGGACCCAGCCGGCATCCAGTGCGCCGAGACCCGCTACGACACCCGAGGCGACTGCGACGACCGGATCTGGAGCGTCGAGTTCCTCACCAACCTCGGCACCCTGCCCACCCGCCAAGGCGAGACCGGCTACATGTGCGGCTCGCACGGGCCGCAAGCAGCCCGCGCCAACGAGGTCAGGCTCGGCAAACTGCTCACCGCGGCGCCGCACTCGACGACCAGAGGAGATCGTTCATGACGTTGTACACGCTCTGGGATCCCAGCGACCGCCGGCCGGAACGCCCGATCGCGGTAGTGATCGTCGGCAAGCACGGCGACCAGACCGTTTCGCGGATCGCTCCCGACGAGGCCCGCGCCCACGCCGCGAAGCTGACCGAGCTGGCGGACCGAGCGGAAGCCGGGCAGGCTGCGGCACAGGCCACCACCGACAGCTGACCTTCGACCGCCCAATGGCCCCGGCCCCCTCGCCATGTTGCGAAGGGGCCGGGGCCATTCGTGCGCCATCTGCACCATAAATCGCCATCACGGTGTCGTGGATTAACCGAGACCGAGGGTAGTGTCGCGGGTAGAAGAGGGGCGAGCCCAAGCGCCCCTCCGCCCCGCCGCAGGAAGGGCCAACCATGCCTGAGCCTCGAATCGACACCGACGCCGTGCGCGTACACCAGACCCTGAGCGTGAAGTCGCGTCGGTACGTCGTCGGTCTCGTCAACGGCGAGGTACTGATCCAGGGCGGCCGTGATTCCGCCCGGGAGTGCTGCGAGAGCTGTGGCGCAGCGCCGCACCGCAACTGGCCCTGCCGGGGCTACGGCTCCCGTGGTGAGCCGAGTGAGGGTCACCGGGGTGATGAGGTATGAGCACCCAACCTGACACGTGTCGAGCGCTGGCCCTCCTGGATCTATCCGAGCAGGTGGCCACCGGCGACGCCATCGGCACCGCCAGTCCGGACGCGCTCGGTCCGAGTCCGGAAGACACTCGGACCGAGCACTCGGACTACGCGGGTGTTGTTCCCGCGCCGGCCAACACGGCGACCGGTCCGAGACCGGCCGGTGGTGTGGTCCGAGTCGGGTTCCGCATTCAGACTCAGACCGCCGGTCGGTGGGTGACGGTCCGAGTGGGGTTCACGGACCCGCTGCCGCGCTTGGACTTGAACATGACCGCCGAGACCATCTTCGGCAACGCGCGCCAGGTACTCGGACTCGGACCGAAGGCCCCGATGCCGCCGGTGCGCGTCCAGACCTGGGACGAGCAGTCCGGACGCGCCGGCCTCGCCACCAAGGTCGAAACGCTCAACCTGACCGCTCTCCTGAGAGGAGACTGAACCCTTGCCACGCAAGATCACCGAGAGGTGGCGGGTGGCCCGGCTGCGCCTTGCGCAGAAGATCGCCCCGCCCGGCGCCGACGTCCACGATCCCGACGACACCATCTGCCCATCCCTCCAAGGACTGCTCGAGGCAGTCTTTTGGAACCGGCTCCAGGATGACGCTGGCGAGCGTCGCTGGCTCGACGTGACCGATTGGCTCGACGAGCTGGCGGCGGCCGGCTTGGTCCTCGAGCCCGACGATCAGGGACAGGAGTACCTGCTCACCCGCCAGGGTGCACAGGAGCTCGCCCGGCTCTGGGGCCCGGAGCGGGTTCCGCCCTGGTGGATTGCGTTGTCGAGGGGGGCCGGGAACAGCCCGTTCAGGTGGCCCCTGCCGACCCCCTGACCACTACCCTCTGTAGAGCCGTTCCGCAGGGTGCACGCAAGAGGCCCGGCTACCCCTCGTCGAGGGGGCCGGGCCTCGGCCGTGTCTGGGGGTCGGGCCGGGGTTGATCACGGGGCGTGTTTTCTAACCGCCAAACCCTAGGGTTTTCGTGGGGCCCATCGCGCGCCCGGGCATGCCCGCGCGAGGCCAAGAATAGAAGTTACTCGCTGTCACGTCAAGGGATCTAGCGAAGGGCATGAAGGAGCCCCCGGGGTCGGCTCGCCAAAACCGTCCGGGGGCTGCTGGCGGGGGTTACGGGCAGTTACCTCGCGGTGGGATCGGGCTGGCGCTGGGCGGGGATTAGATGCCGCCATTTCTCGGGGATCATGTCGGCGCGGCCCTTGTCGACCGCGACGCGCACGGTGTCGCGGACGTCGAACCAGCGGTGCGCCGTTGCGTACGGCAGGCCGGTGTCAGGGTCGGTGAGGCGGCCGCCGGCCAGCCAGCCGCGGTCGTACCAGCGTTCGACGGTCCGGCCGGAGACGCCGAGGATGCCGGCGGTCTCGGCTACACCGATGCGTAGATCCTCGGGGACGGGCGTGGTGTCGCGTTCGAGCACGGGGGGTGCGTCGGCCTGCGCCATCATGGTTGCCTCTCTCTGTCAAACCCGACTCTGGATCAAAGTCTCGCAGATCGGGGCCCTTGGTCGGCAGTGGTAACCGCATGGTCGTCTTCGATGTGGCCATCCGGACCTTGTCGGCTGGCCCTGTCCGGATTCCGGTCCGGGCAACCTGTCAAAGCCGACACTTGTCTGCCATCATGTCACACATGCATCCGACCCAGACTCACCCCCACGGGCCTCCGGACTCGGACCAGACTTTGGTCCGGACTTCCGATCCGGACCGCCCCCACACTCGGACCCAGGCTCGGCACTCGGACCATCCGGACTCGGACTACGGTCCGGGTGCCCGCGGTCCGAGTCCGACCGGTCCGAGTCCGGACGACATCCGGACTCGGACTACTCAGACTCAGACTCGGACCGCGCCCGCGGCCGACACGGAGATCAACGATCTTGACGGTCCGAGTCCGGACGACACGCGGACTCGGACCCGGGCCGATCTTCTGGAGGAGATCGCCGTCCGGCGTCGGCTGGCCGAAACGATCAAGTATCCCGGCGGATGGCTCGCCCGGCAGCGCGCCGCCGCGGAGGCCCGTCGCCGGGCGACCGAGACCGCCATCGAGCGCGGCGCCGAGGCCGAACTGTTCCTCCTCGAGGCGAAGGCGGCCGGCGATCTGGCCGCTGACGACGACGATGAGCAGTCGAGCCGGTGGGAGCAGTTCGCGGCGGGATGGCCGCAGGTCGCACTTACGATTGCCGTCGCGATAGTGGCGTCGGTGGGGCAGATCCAGTTCGCGAAGGAGAACGGCGCGGTCGGCATGATCGACCCGTTCGGCGTCGACCTCACGCCGTGGTTCGCGCCGGCCGTGCTCGACCTCAGCGTCGCCGCCCTGTACGCCCGGGGCATGCACGTGGCCGTCCGGTACAAGGCGAGCCCGTGGCTGCCGTGGGCGGCCGGCACCGCGATCGGGATCTTCAGCATCTACACGAACACCAAGCATGAGCACGCCGCGCTGCTGTTCGCCGGGGCGTCGGCGGTGGGCGTGGTCTGCTGGATGGTCGCGCTGTTGCTTAAGTACTGGAACCTGCCGCACGTCAAGGCTCGGCGCGCTACCGCCAAGCCTCGGCTGATGACCTCGGCGCTGGTGTTCGCCAGCCGTGCCACCGCCAAGCGGGCCTGGGTGATCGCCCGCCGCCGGCCGATCACCATGTGCGCGGCGGAGATGCGCAAGGCCGGTAAGAACATCACCGAGCGGGACCTGGTGATCCAGGCCGCCGAGCTGTTCAACACCGTCAGGGCGGACAGGCAGATCGCCGAGCTCGCCCAGGTCTGTGACCCGCCCGGCAAGGACGCCGACAAGCGGGCCAAGGCTGCGTGGGAGGAGAAGCGCGACCTGGCGCTGGCCCGGGCCGAGATCGTCGCCTGGGACGCCGTCGACGTCATGCTCGGCCTGGACGTGATCAAACGCGAGGGGATCCAGGTCAACCAGGTCACTTACAACGAGCCGGCACCACGCCCCCTCGTTCGGAAGCCGGCTATGCCGATCGCGACCGATGCTGCCCCGGCCGCGCCCGTCCTGCCCGCTGCCGAGCCGCGGCGCCGTCCTGCTCAGCCGCCAGCGCGACGCACGCCGGCCGCCCCGCCGGCCGACAACGACGTCGTCACCATTCTGTTGACCCGCCCGCCGGGCCAGAAGTACCGCAACTGGCTGCGGCTGTCGGAGATCCCCGGCCTGCCGGAGATCGACCCGGAGGTGCGCTGCACCTGCGGCGCGTCGGCGGAGAAACGGTGCGGTGAGACGCTGGTCCAGCACGTCGAGCGGCGCGGTGAGCAGATCCGCGCCTTCGTCGCGGCGAACCCGGACTGGGCGTCGCGGCCGGACCGGATCCAGAAGAAGGACGTCGAACTGCTGGGCGTGGGCTCGAGCACCGCGATGGACACGCTCTGGCTGATGAACCAGCTGCGTGACGTCGTCGCGGCGGCCGGTCACCCCGACGCCGGTAGCGCGGAGGACGCTGCCTGATCCCCGTGCGCGCGAGCGCGCACACGCGAGGGGCCACCCCTGACCAAGGGGGTGGCCCCTCGTCGTGGATGCCGGCCGATGTAGTCAACACGGTGTTGACCGAATCGCTCGGGTGGTGCTCTACCGTCGAGTGATCGCCCGGCCCTGCGGGGCAGGGCGATCCGATCCGGGGACGGCCAGTCGCTATCGCCGGGGCGTTCGTGGGGAGCCCAAGCCCCGCGGCCCCGGCGCTGGCCTTCCCCGCGCGGGGAGGTGCACCCATGTCTGTCCGACGTGCTCGCGGACGGCCCAGCGCGCCAGCACGCGCGGCTGGTGGCCGGCCCGCCGCGGTGTGTGCCCTCCTGCTCTGCGCCGCCGCTCTCCCGGACTGTCGTCTCGGTGGGCCGGGTGCCTCGTCTCCGCGACTCGGAAAATACACGTCGCGGAGTAGTGGCCTTATGGTTGTGCGGTGTAGTCTGGCGGCGGCGGTAGCGCACCCCGCGCTCACCGCCGCGGCCGACCGGACGCCTCGCCGAGGCAACCGGGCGGAGCCGACACGGAAGCGGAGCCACGTGTCGATCCCGCTCACCTGGCTCCTCAGTCCCACCCCAAGGAGAACCAGCGTGCACACCGCGCAGATCCTCGCCGACATCCTGGCAGCGCCCCCTCCGACGCCGACCTCGCCGCCGACTTCGCCGCCGGTCAACACGACCGACGGGACGGTGGTCCTCAACACCGAGGCGATCCTGGCCGTCGGCGCGAAGACACTCGCACCGCTGATCATCTTCACGTTCGCCATCTGGGTCATGACCAAGTCCAAGGCGGGCCGCGTGTCCGCGATCGCCACCGGCAGCGGCATCATGATCTGGGGCCTGATCCTGCTCGCCGGTGCCGGCGGGATGCTGTTCATCGGTGACGACCTCGTCCACCTGTTCTTCGGGCGCTGACCATGAGATTCCGCGCCGACGACGACGTCTACCGGGCCCGGCTGCTCTACCTCGGCCCCACCGGCTACACCTTTCCGGTGCACCTGCCGTACGCGCAGTGGGGCCTGGGTGTGGTGCTGGCCGTGGCCCTAACCACGGCGTTCCTGGTAGTGACCGGCGACCCGCTGTGGATCGGTGCGACCGTCGGCGGCGCGGCGTTCCTGACCAGCTTCATCTTCAGGTACGTCGACCCGGACCTGCCCGCCCGGAAAGTCATCTCGGTGTTCCTGACCGACTGGCGACCGCTCCGGCCCGCCCCGGCGAAGCTGCCCCGCCTGACCGCCGGACACATCCGGTTCCGCACCGAGATCACAGAGGGGCAGCAGTGAAGAGGAACTTCCTTCCCGAGATGCCCGCGCTGCCCGGCCCGGTCCGCGCGCTACTCCCCGCCGGCAGCAACAAGACCGCCGGCGGGCCCCGCCTGCCGAGGCAGCGCAGCGGGGGCGCCGAGCAACTCGCGCTGACCGAGGTGACCGGCAACCTGGCCTTCACCGCCAGCACGGTGACCGCCTGGTTCACGCTGCCCGACGCGGTCTGGCCCTTCCGGTCGGACACCCGCCGCGAAGCGCTGATCATGGCCAGTGCGGCGCAGTACGCCGCGCTGGCCGGCCTGCACCTGCACGTACGCCGCACGAACGTCCCGTTCCCCGTCGACCAGTGGGCACACAACCTCACCACCAACTCGCGGCCGCTGCCCGACGACCACGGCGTGCTCGGCAACGTGACCGGCTGGGCGAACCAGTTCATCCCCGGCCACCCGGCCGACCCGTCCCGCCTCGAGGTCATGGAGCGTGTCGTACCGCCCGCGCTGGCCACCGGACTGCTGAACCCGGCCCCGACCTGGGCGCAGCACGTCACCGCCGCGACCAGCCGGCTCACCGCCGCCGGGTACGTCACCGGCCGGACCCACCTCGGCGTCACCTTCCCCCAGCCGTCGCGGCTGCGGCGCGCCGTCACACACAACACCGGCCTCGACCAGGCGGTGCAGGACCGCGTCACCGACATCACCGAGATGCTGGCCGCGCCCGGCCTCGCCGCCCGGCCCGCCACCTCCGCCGAGATGATGTGGCTGATCTACCGCAGCGTCGGTATCGGCCTCACCCCCTTCGGTGACCTGCCGGCCGGGGACGTCGGCCCGGACGACATCACCGAGTTCGCCGACCTGGTCGACTGGCAGCGCGGCCCGTTCGCGTCGACGACGCAGCTCACCAACCGCAGCACCGAGCAGAGCGTGCACGTCGCCGTCCTGACCGTCGGACGCATGGAAAACCTGGAGATCCCGCAGATCCACGAGCCGTGGGCGGCACTGTCCGGCCAACTCGGCTTCCCCATCGAATGGTCGTCGCGGGTGGCCATCCTCGACCCGGCCGCGTCCCGCGGCGACATCGAGCTGCGCATGAACATGATCGTGTCGCAGCAGAGTGACTACGCCGACCACGGCCTCCGCGTCCCGCTGGACCTTCGGCGGCTCGCCGACCGGGCCTCGGAGATCACCGACGAGATCGACACCGCCCGGCCGGAAGAGGCGGCCCGCGCCCACGGCTGGCACCGGATGGCCGTGGCCGGCGCCACCCGCGAGGAGTGCCTCGCCCGCGTCCGCGAGGTCACCCGCGTCTACAACGACGCCCGCATCAACGTCCAGCACCCGCGCGGCCAGGTCGCGCTGCTGCGCGAGTTCATCCCCGGCGAGCCCACCGCGAACACCGGCTACCTGCGCAGACTGCCGGTCAAGATGCTGGCCGCGGCCGTGCCGCAGGCCACCACCCGCGTCGGCGACGACCGCGGCGACCTGATCGGGGTGACCGCGGTCGGCGGCGAACGGCCCGTGTTCTGGGATCCGCACTTCGCACCCGAGGTCCGGGAGAGGTCCGGGCTGACCGTGTTCGTCGCCGAGCCCGGCGGCGGCAAGTCCACCCTGCTCGGCGCGCTCGGCTACCTCAACGCCCGCCGCGGTGTGCAGGTCACCCTGATGGACCCGTCCGGGCCGCTGGCCCGGCTCGCCGCCATGCCCGAACTGGCCCGCTACGCCCGCGTCATCGACCTAGTCGGCTCCGACCCGGGCACCCTCGCCCCGTACGCCCTGATCCCCACCCCGCGCCGGACCGAGTTCGCGGCGGACGACGCCGGCGACCGCGAGTTCGTGTCCGAGGTCGCCATGGCCCGGGCCGAACGGTCGCTGCTCGTCCTCGACATCGTGCAGATGCTCCTGCCCCCGCAGGTCATCGACGACAAGGACACCGTCGTCGCGCTGCACGACGCGCTGCGCGCGGTGCCGCGGGAGGAGACGTCCACCCTGGAGATGGTCGTCGACGCGCTCCACGAGATGGGCGCCGACGGCAACGTCGCGGCGAAGGCCGCCGCGTCGCTGCTCGCCGACCGGGCGGAACTGCCGTACGCGCAGCTGTTCTTCGGCCGGCCCCCGGCCGGTGTCCTCGACACCGACGCCGCCCTCACCGTGATCACCATGGCGGGGCTGCGGCTACCCAACCCGAAAAAGGACCGCAACCAGTGGACGGTCCACGAGACCCTCGCCGTGCCGATGCTGCACCTGGCGCACCGGCTCGCCGTGCGCCGCTGCTACTCCGGACCGATGTCCTCCCGCAAGTTCGTCGGCCTCGACGAGGGCCACTTCATGAGCGGGTGGGAGTCCGGCCGGGCGTTCTTCGACCGGATCTCCCGCGACTCCCGCAAGTGGAACCTCGCCGCGCTGGTCGCCTCGCAGAACCCGAAGGACATCCTCGAGCTCGACGTGCAGAACCTCATCACCACCGCGTTCGTCGGCCGCGTCACCGAAGACGCCGAGATCGCCGCGCAGGCGCTGCGGCTGCTCGGCGCGCCGGTCGGGGTCGGCTACGAGCACACCCTCGCGTCGCTGTCGCTCACCAGCACCGACACCAACGACCGGCTCGGCTACCGCGAGTTCGTGATGCGCGACGTCGACGAGCGGGTCCAGAAGATCCGCGTCGACCTGACCCACCTTCCCGGCCTCCTGGAAGCCCTCGACACCACCCCCGGAGGTGCGAAGTGACCCGCAGACTCATCAGCGCGCTGCTGGCGCTGTTCGTGTTCACCGCTGCGTCGATCGGCTGGGCGCAGCCCGCCCAGGCCGCCCCGGGGGGCGCGTGCTCCATCGAGGAGTGGCAGAACCCGGCGACCTTCCTCGGCTGCCCCAAGCGGCTCGGGCAGGCGTTCAGCGACAAGACCGGCTGCGTCACCGCCCCCAGCCCCGACTCGCCGACCTCCGGCATGTCGGGCTGGTTCACCTCCCGGCCCGACTCGTCGCTGCGCGACGGTGTGCAGGGCCAGTTCGCCCGGTACGGCGTCGGCGGGTACGGCCTCGACACGTACGCCATCGGCTGCCTCGGCACCGTCAAGCACCCGACGCTGACCAGCTCGAACATGGTCGCCAACGCCCTGTTCCAGGGCGCCGCGTCGATCATGGCGGCGGCGAACGGTTCCCGGGAGTGGGCCTACGACCCCGGCCGGATGTACGGCTGGGCCAACGGGTTCCTCGAGGGCACCACCGCCGCCACCTACAAGTATGTGTTCAACCCGATCGGCGGTCTGACCCTCGCCATGGTCGCGTTCTTCCTGATGTGGCGGGCCCGCCGCGGTGAACTGTCCAACACGATCCGGATCAGCGTGTGGGCGCTGTTCGTCATCGTCGCGGTCACCGGCGTCGTCAAGTGGCCGGTCAAGGCCGCCGACGGCGCCGACGCAGTCGCCCGCACCGGCCTGTCCGTGGTGCACAGGGTCCTCGGCCCGGGCCCGCAGGACCTCCCCGCCGACATGTGCAGGCTGGGCCCGCCGACCGCGTGCAAGGACAACCGGTCGATGGCGACCCGCTCCTCCGACGTGGCCACCGAGGCGATCCTCTACCAGAGCTGGCTGCGGGCCGTGCTAGGCGACGCCGACAGCCCGACCGCCAAGAAGTACGGTTCCGCCCTGTTCCACGCCACCACGTTCGAGTGGGGCGAGGCGGCGCGCGCAGACCAGAACCCCGTCTTGCGCGGGCAGCTGATCGAGCAGAAGGCGCAGGCGTTCAACACCATCGCCGCGCAGATCCAGGCCGAGGACCCGCTCGCCTACGACTACCTGCAAGGCAAGCACGGCGGTGACCGCGTCGGCGCCGGCATCGTCGCGATCCTGTCCGCCGGCGCGTTCGCCGCGTTCGACATGACCGCCTCCATGGTGATCATGTTCGGGTTTCTGATCTTCCGGGTGGCGGTGCTGCTGCTGCCGCTGGTGGGCACCATCGGGCTCTTCTACTACACGTCCTCCGGGGTCCGCCGCGTCCTGCACGCGGTCACCGCCGCCACCGTGAACATTGTGGTGTTCGGCGCCAACGCCGGCATCTACCTGTGGGCCGTCGACCTGGTCTTCCGCAGCGACATGATCGGCCCGGCCAAGCTGGGCTCCGTCTTCTTCTTCGGGCTGGCCTGCTTCCTGCTGACCCACCCGCTGCGGCACCTCGTCCACTCCGCGACCGGCCGGGCCCGCCACCCCGGCCTGCTCACCCGGGCGTTCAAGGCCGGCAAGCAGATCCACGCGGAGAACCAGCATCCCATCGAGCCCTCCACGACCGGCGACGGCGACGCCGCGGCCGCGGAGCTGCGGCCGGAGAACCGGCGCCGCGCGCACAGCGCCGTCCGGCACATCGCCGACGCGGTCGTGCCCAGCGTCACCGGCACCGCCCGCACCGTGCACCAGGGCATCACCGGCAACCCGGCGTACACGGCCGGGCACGCCGCCGCGCAGGAGGCCGGGCAGCGCCCGGAGAACGAGGGCGGCGGCAAAGTCCGGGCCATGGTCGGCGCCGGGCTCACCGCCGCGGCCACCGCGTACGGCGGCCCGGCCGCCGGAGCCGCAGCCAACGCCGCCACCACCAAGCGTCCCGAGACGAGGAGTTGACCCCCGCCGTGAAGTTCCAGATCACCCCCCGCCGCATCCTGCTCGCTGTCCTCGTCCTCGGCCTGGCCGTGCTGGTCCTGGCCAACTGGGGCGGCGGCGCCCCAGTTGGCCAGCCGATCAGCACGCAGACCGCCCCCGCCGCCGAACCGGCCGGCAGCAGCGCCCCCGCCCCCGCGGACCCGTCGGCTGCCGGACCGGCCGCCAGCACCGCAGCCGACGACGATGAGCACGACGACGGTGTCGCCTCCGACCCGCCGTCCACGGTCACCCCGACCCGCGCGCCCGAGGTGCAGGAAGCCGCCACCGCGTTCGCCGCCAGCTGGCTGAACACCTTCGACCGCAGCGCCGAGCAGTGGCGGTCGGGACTGCTGCCCCGGGTCACCGTCGACCTCGCCGACGAACTGACCCACGCCGAGCCGGGCTTGGTGCCCCGCGGCGGCAAGGCCGGCCAGGCGACCGTCACCGTCGACGGGGCGTTGCACAACGCCGACGTGCCGGTCGTCGCCGCGGCCGGCGCGCCCGAGGAGTTCGGCGTCCTGACCCTGACCCTGGTCCGTGACGGCGACACCTGGCTCGTCTCAGAGATCGACTGGGAGGAGGCGCAGTGAGCCGTGCTGGCTGGTTCTGCCTCGGCGGGGTGATCGCGAGCGGGCTCACGGTCGCGGTCGTGGTGCCGATCGCGTTCGCCGCCAGCTCGATGGTCGGCCAGGAGCTCACCGAGGGCGTCACCCTCGTCTCGTGCGGCAGCCCGGCCACCATCGAGCAACTCGCCCGCAGCACGCCGAAGGTGCCCGGCTTCACCACGACGCAGGTCCGCCACGCCGCCACGATCGTCCAGGCCGGGCAGGACCTGAAGGTTCCGCCGCGCGGCTGGGTCATCGCGGTCGCGACCGCAATGCAGGAGTCCCGGCTGCGGAACCTCGCCAGCGACAGCAGCCGCTACCCGACCGTGGCCCGGCTCAGCCAGGCGCTGCCCAACGACGGCAAGGGCCACGACCACGACTCCGTCGGCCTGTTCCAGCAGCGACCCAACGAGGGCGACGGCGGGTGGGGGCCGGTCAAGGACCTGATGGACCCCGAGAAGTCGGCCACCAAGTTCTACAAGGCGCTGCTCGAGGTGGACGGCTGGCAGACGCTGTCGCTCACCCGGGCCGCGCAGCGGGTGCAGCGCTCCGCCTACCCGAACGCGTACGCGAAGTGGGAGGGCAAGGCCGGCGACCTGGTCAACGCGCTGTCCGGCGACGCCGCGAAGACCCCGGCCGCCGCGACCGCCGTCGGCGCGTGCGCCAAACCGAACCAGGTCACCTCGAGCGGCTGGGTCCGGCCGGTGAAGGCCCCGGTCGGGTCCGGGTTCCGCACCGCGTCCCGCCCCAACCACCAGGGTGTCGACCTCAGCGCGGGCCGCAACACCCCGATCGTCGCCGCCGCGGCCGGCACGGTCATCCACATGGAATGCGACCGCACCGAGCGCGGCTACAAATGCGACCGCGACGGTGGCAGCGGCGACTGGCCCGGCGGCTGCGGCTGGTACGTCGACATCCGGCACGCCGGGAAGATCATCACCCGGTACTGCCACATGCTGCGCAAGCCGCTGGTCGACGTCGGCGACAAGGTCACCGCGGGCCAGCAGATCGGCCTGGTCGGGTCGACCGGCCACTCGTCCGGACCGCACCTGCACTTCGAGGTGCACCGCGGAAGCCGCGCCTCGTCGTCCGCGACCCACCCCGTGCCGTTCATGAAGGACCGCGGCGCACCGCTGGGGGAGGGCAAGACCCCCGGCGAGGTCGACGCATGACACCCAAGATTTCCAACACGCCTTCACGGTGTAGCGGATTTAACGGTCGTGGGGTACCGTCGTTGAGGCAAACCCCAACGACCGGGTGCACCACAGCCCGGCCGTAGCGCCAGCCACAGGGGCTGGCCCGGCCACACCATCCTCCGAAAGGGGAAAGATCCACAGTGGCTAAGACTTCGGCACGAGACAAGGTCTCGAACGGCCTGGCCTGGGCGGCGGAACTCGCCGCCGCCGTCGGCGGCATCTGCGCCACCGGCACCTTCATCGGCGATTGGGTCGGCGAGCCGCTCTCCTGGCTGCCGCCCGATTGGACCCTCTGGGTCACGGTCGGCCTGACCATGGGGATCCTCGTATTCGTCGGCCTCGACCTGCTCGACGACGGTGTTCCCGACCGGCTCCGCACGATCTACCTGACCCTCGTGTGGCCGTCGATCGTCATGTCCCTTGAGGGCGACGCCGGTTCCTGGTTCGACACCGGCATCAAGGCCGTCAACGGCTGGCTCGACAAGAACGCCGCCGGCCTGTTCGTCGACGACCCCGGCAAGACCACCGGCACCGTCGTCCTCACCGGCTTCGCGATCATGTTCTGGGTGTTCGCGCTGGTCTGGGGACACCGCTACCACGCCAAGAACCGCGGCGCCGGTCGTAGCGCCAGCAACGTGTCCACCCCCGTCGTCACCAACACGAAGCGCCGATGAGCGAACGGCGGGCCGCCGCACTGGACAGGCGGGAGCGGAAACACCGCACCCGCCTGTCCAAGGCATCCACCGACCTGGAACGACTGCTATGCGCCGTCGCGTGGCTGGTCTCCGAGGCCCGCAAGGCACACGTCGTCAAAGACGCAACCGCCGCAGTGCTCATCCTCAAGAACCGCGTCCGCGACCGGCTGCCCCTGATCGAACAGCCCGACCAGCCGGCCGCCGCCGACCCCACCATCCCGCACGTGCCGTGGTACGAGCTCGCGCGGGGTGGCGGATCCACTCCCAGCGACAGCACCCGGAAGGAACGCCGCGAATGAACACCCAGCACGCTGCGGCCGCCGCCACGGCCGCAGCCACCGACCACCCGCGCGGGTGGTTCGCCATCCTCCGCCAGCCCGTCACCGTCCACGACCTGTGGCGCCGCTGCTGCATCAACGCCGCCCGCCACCGCTCCAACCGCATCGCCCGGATGGGACTGTTCGCGCTCATCCTCGCCTGCCCCGCCGTCCTGGTCGCGCCGCTGCTGCGGCTCGCCGACCGGATCTCCACCACCAGCACCGAACTGGTCCTCGTGCGCCCCCCGACCCGCGCGGAGCGGCTGCGCGCCGCGACCGCCGACGCCGCGGTCACCTGGATCGGAGTCACCCGGCGGCCCGTCACCATCCGCGAGGCGTGGCGCCGCTCCGGTTCCCTCGACAAGGACCGCATCCCCGCAGGGTCGAACCTGCTCGCCTTCTTCTGGACCATCTCCAACGTCACCGACCGGCTGTTCCTGTTCGCCCTGGTCGTCATCTGCCCGACCGGTCTGCTGGGCCCGCTGCTGTACGTCGCCGAGCGACCCATGCGCCGCGTCGGCTTCCTGCTCGTGTGGTGGCTCGTGACGGTGTTCGTTCCCGCGCTCGCGGTCAACTGAGGAGCTGCGACATGCCCGCCATCAGGAAAACCATCAAGGCAGCGCGCCGGGCCGGCGCAGCGATGATCGAACCCGACCTTGAGCCCGGCGAAGTCCCCGTGACCACCGCTGGGGACGACGACGACCTGACCATCACCGAGGAACGCCAGCGGATCGCCCGGGTGGCGCTGCACCACTACCGCGACCAACTCGTGCCGTGGAAGGTGTTCTTCGGCGCCATGGCCGGCGGCCTGTACATGCACAACGCCCACTGGTCCCCGATCGGTGCTCTCGTGTGGACCGTGTTCCTGGCCGGCGGCGCGTACGCGTACGTCGACTGGCGACTGGCGTGGCGGCACGTCGGCGGCATGCGTTTCGAGTGGCGCAACCCGACCGGCAGCCAGCTACGGCGCATCAAGAAGCGGGCGCGCCGCGCCGCCTGGTGCGCCGCGTGGACCGGGGTGTGGCTGATCGCCGTCACGATCACCACTCCCGGCACCCGGCCGGGCGACCTAGTGTGGATGCTCGGCGCCGCCGCGTGGGCGACCGTCTCCTACCACGGCTGGTGGCGTCCCGCCGACCAGGTCGTCGACGGCGACTTCACCGCCGACCCGCAGACGATCGACGCCGTCGTCGTCGACGAGCCGGACACCGCGCCCATCACCCCGTCCGGGCCGATCACCACGCCCGCACCGGCCACCGCGCAGTCCCGGCCGGTCACCGTCATCCCCGTGCCGCGCGCCGCGCGCGAGGCCGGCATCCCCAGCCCTGCGCCCGCCGAGATGCCGCACCCCAAGCTGTCGCTGCCCGACACCAGCCTGCTCAAGCAGAAAGCCGACCCGGGCGTCATCCCGCCGGGGGAGGACCGGACCGCGGCGATCCAGGCCGTGTTCGACGAGCGCAACGTCAGGGCCCGCGTGGTCGAGGCCGTCCGTAGCCCGTCGATCACCCGCTACGGGGTGGAACTCGCCTCCGGCGAAATGGTCACCAAGGTCATGCGGCTGAAGCAGAACATCGCGTACGCCTGCGGGACCGGCGCGATGAGGATGCTCGCCCCCATCGAGGGCCAGTCCCTGATCGGCATCGAGGTCCCCAACACCAGCCGCGACCCGGTCACCCTCGGCGAGGTCCTCGCCAGCCGGGAGGCCCGCCTCGACTCGCACCCGCTGCAGGTCGCGCTCGGCAAGGACACCGACGGCAACTACCGGACGATCAACCTGGCGAAAATGCCGCACATCCTGCTCGCAGGCGCGAGCGGCGGCGGGAAGTCCGGCGGCCTCAACGCCTTCCTCGCGTCGCTGCTGACCCGCGCCACCCCCGACGAGCTTCAGCTCATCCTGATCGACCCGAAGCAGGTCGAACTCGTCCGCTACAACGGCATCCCGCACCTGGCCATGCGCGTGGTGACCAAACCCGACGTCGCGATCTACGCGCTCCAGTGGGTCGAGAAGGAGGCCGAGAACCGCTACGACGTGATGGCGAAGCACGGCGTCCGCAACATCGACGACTTCAACACCGGTGTTCTCACCGGCAAGATCAAGGCGAGGCCCGGAGAGAAGCCTCTGGAGACGCTGCCCTACCTGGGCGTGTTCGTCGACGAACTCCTCGACCTGATGATGCTCGCCGGGGACGAGGTCGAGGAGAGCGTCGTCCGGATCGCCGCGATCGCCCGGGCCGCCGGTGTGCACCTCGTGCTCGCCACCCAGCGGCCCGCGGCCGAGGTCGTTACCAACAAGATCAAGGCGAATGTTCCGGCCCGCATCGCATACAAGACCTCGTCGCAGGCCGACAGCCGCGTGATCATCGACAAGGTCGACGCCGCCAAACTGCTCGGCAAGGGCGACATGTACTTCAAGGACCCCGAGACCGAGGTCCTGGTCCGGATTCAGGGCGCGTGGGTCAGCGACGAAGAGGTAGAAGCGCTGATCAAATACTGGCGCACCGAGGGCGCCGCCGCCGGCCTGACCGTGCCCGAGATCGACCTGGCCGTCACCGCCGCCGACCAGCAGCAGAACGCCGGCCCCGAGCGGGTCACCGCCCGCGACATCGTCTTCGCGGCGGCCGCGCGGCACGCCGACGAGCACGGCGAGGTCGAGAAAGCCGCGATCGTAGCCGCCACCCCCACGGTCGGCGAGAAGTCCCGCGACGCGGCCCTGACCCGCCTCGTCGCGATCGACAAGAAACTCAAGCGCATTCACCAGGGCCGCTACCAGGTACTGGCCGCCGCCACCCCCGAGGAGGAAGAAACCCCATGACTGGAGAGACCGATGATCGTCAACGTTGAGCGGTACGGCACCGACGACGAACCCGCCGAGGTGATGACGCGGCTGGTGCCGGCCGTGAGCCTTCAGCCCTACATGCTGTTCCTCGACGAGCAGACCGGCGAACTGCACCCGGTGGTCGCCGACCCGGAGCCGTTCCTTCGGGAGAACGAGCACGGCCGCGACGAGCGGTGGGTGACCCTGCACCTGCACGAGGCCGAGCCGATGGAACAGGTCGCCGCCAACCGGGTGGCGATCGTGTTCGGCGCCCCGGCCGACGGCCTTCAGGACCTGCCGCCCTCGGACATGCTCACCGTCGAGGACGAGGCGCTCGCCCGCAACGGCATGTGCCACCACCGGATCGAGCCTGACGTCGAAGACGAACAGCACGAGGAGGAACCCGACCCGGTGTGGTGCGGCGCCCCCAGCGACCCCGAGAGCCCGTTCCGGTTCTGCACCCCGCACGACGAGGCGCGCATCGACGACAGCAACCAGGTCGCCGCCCACGGCTTCTCCCCGATCTACGCGCCGTACGCCCCCATCTGACCCCGCACCGAAAACGGGACGGGCCCCGCTTCCCCGGGGCCCGTACTGCCCACCCGCCCCGGAAGGGAACCCTGCACCGTGATGACCCCCATCGAGATCGTCGACAACCTGAAGACCACCCTGGTCCCCGCCGACGGCCTGGCAAGCAACAACTACGTCCTGCTGCCCGAAGACGCCGACAACCCGGACGTGTCGCTGTACGTCTCCCCCGATTACCCCGCACCGGTCGTGTGGCGGGTCGACGGCTGGTACGTCCCGGACGGCGAAACCGAGCAGGTGCTGCGCCTCGACGCCCCCGAGGAACGACTCGAGGTGTTCGTCGACGACGACACCCCGCCGATCCGCCTGATCCTGCCCGGTCAGAACCACGAAACCTGGGAGCCGCAGCAGTGATCACCGCAGACCCGCAGGTCCTCAGCGCCGAGGTCGCCAGGCTCGTCCAGGCGGACGAGATCGGCCCCTTCGGGCAGGAACTCGCGATCGCCGGCGAGTTCGTGTTCAGGTTCGGCGCGCTCGGAGAAATCTTCGACGAGCCCGAACTGACCCGCGCCCAGTTCGCCGGTCGGCAGGGCGGCGCGTGGTATCTGATGGGGCACTGGTCGGTGGCCCGCAAAGACCCCAACACGCCCCCCAACAAGACCATCGAGGAGTTGTGCCACCCGTCCTGCCAGGTGTGCAGCTACCTCGAAAAGATCCACGGCCTGCGCGCCGTCTTCGAGTACGAGTACTGCGGCGAGTGCGGCGGCGACATCGACGTGCACGCCGTCGCGCTCGACCCGATCGGTCTTCCGCACGCCATGTGCTGCGGGCGGTGGCAGCGCGTCGACCCGGCCGCCGCGCCGGCCGCGGACGTCTGCGCCGAGCAGGTCAGCGACGCCTTCAACACCCGCTGGTACGCGCCGCTCGCCGACGGCACCTACGCCGTGGTCACCCGCACCTACTACGTCGCGGACCGCGACGGCCGGGCGCAGCTTGAACGCGACGACCGCTACCAGATCGTCCGCGACCCGGGCGCACCGTCCGACACCGAGATCGAGTCGGCCGGGGTCAGGCACCAGGTCGACTCCGACGACCCGGCCGGGGAAGACCTGGAAGACCTCGCCACCAACTCGTTCCCCCCCGACCCGGGCGAGTGGCAGATCCACGGCCCCGACTCGGAGCCCTTCGCGAACGCAACGGAGAAATGACCATGCCTACCACGTTCCCCGAACCGCAGCTGGTCATCGACCAGCTGATGGCCGCCAAGGAGGTCGGCGAGTTCGTCGACGAGCGGATGACCGCCGCCGAGTTCGTCTACGCGTACGGTCCGCTCGCCGACCTGTTCCAGGGCAAGGCCCTGACCGACGCGCAGTGGTGGGAAGGGCCCGAGGACTCCGCGTTCGGCATGCTCGGGCACTGGTCCGCCGAGCGCGGCGACCACGGCGATCACCCGCCCCTGAGCTACGCGGGTTCGCACCTGGACGACTGCCCCATCTGCGTGTTCCTGGAGGCCGCGCTGGGTGTCCGCTACACCTTCGTCTCCCCGCAGCACAGCCAAACCCCGCTGCCGGGCTTCGGTCACCGTCGCGGCGTGAACTTCTGCCGCACCTGCCGCGGCGGCCTGGCCAACCACCGCCTCGCAGTGGAGGAAGCCACCGACCTCCCGCACGCCGTCTGCGTCGGCCGGTGGAAAAGGTTCGAGCCGCTCGCCGGCCGGGGCGGCGACGCCGCCGAGTACCAGATCAGCGATGCGTGGAACGCGAAGTGGGCGGCGCCGCTGGCCGACGGCTCGTGGGCGGTGATCTACCGCACCTACTACCTCGCCGACTACGACGGCCGCGTGTTCGTCGAGCGGCAGGACGAGTACCTGACCTGCGCCGACCCGAACCACCCCGGCGGCACCGAGCACGGCCCCGGCGACCTGCGATACGCCGAGGTCGACTCCGACGACCCGAAACGGGAGGACATCCACGCACTGGCCACCGAGTCGTTCGACCCGTACCCCGGCGAGTGGCAGACGTACGTGCCGCACACCGAGGCGTTCGCGAACGCCGAAGAGGAGGACTGATGACCACGGCAACCGCCCCGTTCCGCACCGACATGGACACCCTCACCGCCGACATCGAGGCGCTGGTCGGTGCCGAGGACAGCGGCGACACCAGCACGGAGCTCGCCGCCGCCGCGAACTTCGCGTTCCGGTACGGCACGCTCGGCGAACTCTTCGAGACGGTCGAGCTGCACCGCGCCCAGGCCGCCCGCCGCGTCCCCGCGGCGTGGGGGCTGCTCGCCCACTGGTCGATCACCCGCGGCGACCCCGCCCCGCGGGAGGGGATGACCGTCGACCAGCTCTGCCCCGGCTGCTGGGTCTGCCCCGCCCTCGAGGATGTCTACGCCCAGCGCGGCTACTACGTCGCCGGCGGCCGGTGCGACGCCTGCGGCGGCGGCCTCACCACCCACGCCATCGCGGTGGTCCTCGGCAAGCCGTACGCGGCGTGCTGCGGCCGGTGGCAGCGGGCCGAACCGCTCGTCGCGGACGCCGGGCAGGTCGTCGACGACCAGATCAGCGAGGCGTTCAGCGCCCGCTGGGTCGCCGCGCTGGCCAACACCAACTGGGGCCGCGGCCTGTGGGCCGTGGTGACCCGCAGCTACTACGTCGCGCACAAGGACGACGGGCGGGTCGTGCTGCAACGCGACGACCACTACCAGGTCGCCACCGACCCGATCGCGGTCAACGACAACGAGGTCGCGTCGTTCGCGATGACACACACACTGGACTCCGGCCACCCGCAGGCGGAGGACTTGCAGGCCCTGGCCGCCGACTCGTTCCCGCCGGAACCTGGGGAGTGGCAAGCCGTGGCGCCGAGTCCGGAATCGTTCGCGAACGGCGGGTGGTTGGACAGCAGTGGCATGCCGGAAGACTGAACACGACATAAATACGCGTCACCGTGTAGGCGGATTAGATGCGGCCGGAGTAGGGTGGGGTGTCGGTGATCAATCACCGGCACCCCTGGCCGTTTGGGAGACGACCAGGCCAACGCTCGACGGGACGCAAGCCGCGGGACTCCCCGGCCCGTCCCCGGAGGTAACGCCTTGACCACCAGCACCGCGCCGCCCGATCAGGGTGCCATCGTCGCAGAATCCGCCCGGCCCGGCTCCCGATATATGGTTCCGTCCCGCGAGAAACGTGACCTGCTGCTCACCGGCGTCTTCGGCGGCGACCCCCAGCCGGCCCGCTGCCAGCAGCACTCGGACCCCCAGGCGACACGCCGCGACTGCGCCGCGTGCCGGGCGTTCCACCTGTGGCGCAAGCGAATGCACCGCAGGTTCAACATCCGCGGCCTGCAATACGTCCCGGACCCGCGCCCCGCCGTCGTGGACGACCCGGAACCGCCGCGCTGCCCGCACCCGTACGCGTCCAACCGCAACACCTGCCCGCACTGCCGGGCGCGCCGCAACTGGAAGCAACGGCAGTACAAGCGAGCCAGCCTCCGCGGCGTCGCCACCTCCTTCAAGGACCTGGACATGCTGATCGACCATGTCCGCCGGCTCCGCGCCGGCGGCTTGAACGGCCGTCAGATCGCCAAGACCGCGCAATGCGGCCGCTCCGCCGTGCAGCGGCTGCTCGCCGGTGACCGCGGCGAACGCAGTTACGTCCAGAACGACGTGGCCGCCCGGCTGCTGGCCATCCCCGTCCCCGAGCGCAAGCTGCGGCTGGTGCCAGACGCGGTCGGGGCGGTCCGCCGCCAGGTCGACGCCACCGGAACCCGGCGGCGGATGCAGCTTGCGTGCCGGGCCGGGCACAACATCGCCGCCCAGGCCCGACGGCTCGGCTACGACAAGGGCACAGGCTACGGATGGATGTCCAGGCCCACCGTCGCGATCGAAGTGGCCGACGCGGTCGCCGAACTGTTCCCCACCCTGCTGGCCCGGCCGGGCGGCGACGCGAACGCGACCGCGTTCGCCATCAGCAAGGGCTGGCCGGCAGCTCGCTACTTCTCCTCCTCCAACATCGACGACCCTGGCTACGAACCGTTCGCGATCGTCGCCAAGCCGATCGGCCTGTGGCGGCGGATGCGCGGCTTGGCCTGGATGGGGCACGGCCCCGAGGACGTCGCCGCGCACATCGGCGAGGACCCGCGGAAAGTCCGCCGCTGGCTGGAAGGCCCGGCGCCCGCGTACGCGGCACACCGCGTCGACATCGCCTTCGACGACCTGACCGCAGAGGCCGGGCCCGACGACCGGCTCGCACGCCGAGCTCGCCGGCTGTGCTGGTCCCCGCCGCTGGCCTGGTACGGCATCGACATCGACAACCCGATGTGCCGGCCGCGCCGCGGGCTGCCGCCCGGTGAGCGCATTAAGGACCACCCACTCGAATCGCAGATCCACCTGGCGCTGCTCGGTAGGGTCACCGCGGCGGAACTGCTGAACGCCGAAAAGATCAGCGTGGTGCGGGCCCTGCACATGGCCGGCTGGTCCGACCGGCGTGTCGGCGCGTGGCTGCGCTGGAACGTTGACGGCGACCACGACAAGGCCGCAGAGGCGGTCTGCACGTTCCGGCAACGCTACGACATCCGCGGCGGGGGCCCGGACCGGTACGGCCTCAACCGGGCCGACGCGCAGATCATCGTCCCGTCCGCCGCGTAAAGTCGCCGACGCGGCGAGGTGCATTTCCCGCGCTCCGGTGTAGTATCGTCAGGTTGAGTGACGCGCGTCGTCGCGCCCCGCACCGGCCACCACCCGCAAGATCAGGTGGAGTCGGTTGCGGGCACCCGTCCACCCCGGAGGTGACCCCACCGAAAAGACCGCATCACCTGGGAGAACACGCATGCCAGCCCGTACCAGACTGGAGATCCGATGCACCGGACGGCGGGTCAGCAAGGTCAGCAACAAGCCCGTCGGCCGGACCTGCGGGACCGTGTTCACCTCGTCCGCCAGGTACCGATCCCGGGCCAACTGGATCGAACGGGCCCGCGCCGCGGGCTGGCGGATCTCACCCCTTCGCCCGGACAACACCGTCCTGGCCTACTGCCCGAACTGCGTCACCGGTAAGAAACGGAAGAAGAAGTCCAGCCCCGACCAGGAGGACTGACCCCTCATGACCACCACCACCCCACCGAACGTCCGCGCCGCGACCCTCGCCGAGCTCCGCGCCGCCGTGCTGGTCGGTGACGAGCAGCTGGAGATCGGCCGGCAGATCAGGCTGTCCGGCATCCGTAACCGCCTCGCCGCCGCCTCACCCGGCCCGTGGACCGCCGTCCAGAGCCTGGACGGCATCATCCGCGTGCACCGCAACGCCGGCGCCGCCTCGTACAGCCGGATCGCGAACATGCTGCGATCCGGCCACAAGCCCGCCCAGGACGCGGCCCTGATCGCCCACGGCCGCGCCGACCTCGAATGGGCGCTCGACGAGATCGCCCGGGTCCGCGCCGAACGTGACCTGCTACTCAAGCACGCCACCCCCGAAGCCCAGGTCGCCTACTGGACGCTGCGCGCCGAGGCCCGCGGCCAGGAACTCGAGGCACGACGGTGAACGACTACGACAAGAACCGGCCGAGCCCGGAGGTCCAGCAGCGCCGGACCGTCGCCGCCCATGACCTCGCCGCCGGTGGGAGCGTCACCGAAGACCACGCCGTCGAACTGGCCAACAGCCTCCTGGAGATCGCCAGGGTGGCGATGCCCGGCACGTTCTTCGTCACCGACAGCCGGTGCCAGCTCGCCCGGGCCGTCATCGCCCAGACCAAACACCGCAGCCCGGAGGCCGGCAGATGACCGACCGCACCGAATACCACCGGCTGATCCTCAAAGCCCAGGACCTCGACGACGGCGCGAACATTACCGCCCTCGACGCCGTCGACCTGGCCCGCGCCGTCGTGGACCTCGCCGAAAAGGCAGGCATGACCGGCTCCGAGCTGGCCGCCGACGCCCGCTGCCGCCTCGCCCGCGCTGTGCTGGCCCGCGCCGAGCGCACCGCAGCCCTCGGCTCGTACGGCCGCGACGTGCTCGCCCGGTGCCGGCTGGCCCGCCTCCACCACGGCGGCCACCCATCGGGCGCCTGGTCGATGGGTGAGCAGGTCGCCGTCGCACTGGTGCTGCGTGACCGGGAGTGGATGAACCACCACGATTACACCGTCCAGGCTGCCGCGCAGCGGGTCGCCGCGGAGTTGGACGTCCCGGCCGACTTCAACGCCTGGCTGGACGCGATCCGCACCGAACTCGACGGGAAGGCCCCCCGATGACCGACACCAACCGGCACCACTACGGCACCCCCTTCGACGAGACCGAGGTCCTGCTCGCCGTCAGCAACGGCGACGACGAAACCGCCGAGCGGACCCTGCGCGCGATGAGTCCGGGCGAGCGGGCCCGGTTCGCCCGCAACGCCCGGGCGGCGGCGGTGCTGGCCGACAACATCCAGGAAGGCTGAGCCCGTGACCTACCCGTACCGGCTCGTCGACCGCTTCAACCAGGGCTGGCTGACCACCGACGTCGAAGGTGTCTACCAGCCTGGTGGCTACCACCCCGAACTGGCCAAGATGGCGTTCGCCGAGATCGCCACCCAGCGCGGCCCGTGGCGGCCGGTCCTGCCGCTCCTCGACGACGATGAGGAACTGCTCCGCGAGGCGTTCCGCCGCAGCGGCCGCAAGACCATCACCACCCTCGCCGCCGCCCTCGAAGTCGTCTTCCACGACCTGCGTGAGAGCGCGGGCGGGCTGAACAACCCCGACTCGTACGACTACGCCAAACGCACCATGGCCGCCGGCCGGGAAGGCAGCTGGGAATCCTGGACCCTCCACCAGGTGGTGCTCTTCGGCAACGGCCTCAACCTGCCCCGCCCCAAACGCAACATGGACAACTCCATCGCCGCGCGCCGCGCCCGCGGCCCGCACAGCCGGGTCCACCGCATCGCCCGCGACGTGATGGCCGACATCTTCCGCCGGTGGGTCACCGGCGCCGACCGGTACACCGAGGTCGCGGAGACCCTCGCCGCGGTGGTGGCACGCTACATCGACGAGCAGCCGCCGTCCCTCGAGGTAACCGAGGAGGCGATGCGGGACCGGCACGCCGGTGTGGCCGGCTGGAAGACCGTCGCCGACCAGTGGCTTCAGCCCGGCGGCATGGCCCACAGCGACTTCGCCACCTGCTACAACCTGTTCTATTCGACCGGCGCCCACTTCAAATCCGACCTGCTGGGCTGAGGGGAAGCCGACGATGGGAAACATCTGGGCCCACGACGCCCGCCGCATGACCGCCGCGGAGATCGACTACGACGACCGTTGGGGCCGTGTCTGCGGCTTCAGCCCGAAGTGCCAGGCCATGACCGCTGTGGTCACCTCGTACAAGTACCAGGCCGGCCGGGGAGGAACCGGCCGGGCCACGGTGGCGAACAAGCACGTCTGCGCCGACCACGCAGACAGGTTCGCCGCCAAGCACGGCATCACGATCGCCGACGCCCCCCAGCAGGAACCCGCCCCGGACAGCTTCCTCAGCGCGTTCGTGACGTTCGCGGACGCGCTAGCGCCGACCCCGCGCTGGGCGCGGGTGAAACCCACCTTCATGTCCCGCCAACCGTGGGCGATCACCAAGCACGACCGGCGGACCTTGGTCGCCGGCCGCACCATCTACCTGACCGCAGCGGCCGACCTCGGGTTCGAGGCGCACGTCCTGCCCGCCGCCGAACAGGCCCTGGCCCAACAGGACAGGCTCGTGGTCACCGAACCGTGGACCCGCGGCGACAACGACACCGCCACCGCGCCGGTCGCGCTCGCCGAGGACACCCCGGCCTGGGCCGGTAAGCCGTGGACGGTGGTCGTCGACGAGGCGCCCCGCTACAGCGGCGGCCCGCTCGCGTGGCGGGCCGTGCTGATGCTGGCACCCCAGTTCAAAGAGATCAGCGTCGAGCTCGGCACCCACAACATGGACGTCGACCGGGCCATCCGAACCGCCACCACCGAACTCGCCGGGTCCTGGACCCTGGGGGAGTGGACCCGCAACGAGGCCACGGCCACCACCACCGCGCAGAAGGCACCCGCGCATGCCGCGTGACGACCTGCCCTCAGCAGACGCCCTCGAAGCCGTCTTCCACGCCGCGCTCGGCGAAGGAGACGTCGAGGGCGTCGACGCGACGCTGCGCCTGCTGGTCGTGCAGGCCCCCGCGCCGTGCCGTCGAACTGTACGACGCCCTGCGATTCGCGCTCGGCGTCACCGATCTGGTCGCCGCGGGCATCGTCCAGCGGCCCGCGCCGACCAACGAGGAAGGCCAAACCAGATGACCAACACCCCGACCAGGATCCAGCAACTCCGCATCCGTGGGTGGAAGATGCCCGCCGGTGCCCGCTCGGTGGCCCGGCCGCACCCATTTGGCAACCCGTTCCGATTCCGTACCCGCACCGCGCTGGCCCGGGTGCCGGCCGCCGACCTGGTGACGCCGTGGGAGTACGAGGGCCGCTGCTCCGCCGACGGCGCCGAGCACGACATGTGGTGGCCGGGCGGCGAAGTCACCAAGCATCTAGTCCGGTACATGACCCCCGAGGAGGTGATCGCGACCCACCGCCGCGCGTTGATCGCTCCCACGAAAAGCCTGGCACTGGTGGCCCGGTCCGCCGGGAACGTCTACCAGGTGACCGTGGACCTTGTCCGCCGCGAGCTGGCCGGCTGGAACCTCGCCTGCTTCTGCCCGCCCCACCGGGAGTGCCACGCCGACACGCTGCTCTGGGTCGCCAACGCCCCCGAGGACGAGATCAAACAGGCCGCCGAGGACGAATACGAGATCATCCGGGCGATGGCGGCCCGCGTCGCCGCCCTGCACCCGGGAGTCGTAGTAGAGCCCGGAGGTCAGCGTGCCTGAAGAGGAATACCTGATCCGGTCGGCGCGGCAGTCGCTGGGCGTGGCCGAGGCCATCGCCGACGGTCTCAGCGTGGACGCGGGAGCCATCGCCGCCTACATGGCGACCCGCAACGATCAGGACGCCACCCAAACCGAGAGAGCCCGGACCCGGTCAGGCAGGCCCCGGCCGGACTACGAGATCGACGACGAGGTCAGCTTCATCCGCGCCGTCGAAGAGGCGGACATCTTCCGGGGCTGGCTGCTCAGCATCGCCTCCACACACGGGGTGGAGTGCCGCAAGACCGCGTGCAGCACCTGCGCGATGACCCGCTCCGCGCTGGCAGCGGTCGTCGGCTCCCGCCGGCTGGAACTCGAGCGCCGCGAAAAGCTCTACGGCAACAAGGAGACCCGGAACACGTGACAGCCCAACCCCCTGCTCAGGAGATGACCGTGGAAAACCCGACCCAGCCCACCAGCACCGAAACCCCCATGTTCGCCATCGGTCTGACCTTTCGCGAGGTCAGCGCCACCCAACTCCGCCGCGCCCGGCGCTGGCACCCGGGCTTCCCGAACGACGGGTGGACCGGCGCCGACTGGTCGAACGCCATGTGCGGCGAGGCTGGCGAGACCGCCAACATCGTCAAGAAGCTGCGCCGCCTCGACTTCGGCCTTCAGCAGGCCGCCGGCGACAAGCGCGAGGACCTGCTCGCCAAGCTGGCCATGGAGATCGGCGACACGTTCCTGTACCTGGACCTGCTCGCCCAGCACTACGGCCTCGACACCGCCCGCTGCATCGCCGAGACCTTCAACCGGGTCAGCGTCCGCGAGGGCTTCCCCGAGCGTCTCCCGCGCCCCGACGCAGGCCCAGCCGACGTGACACGAGGACACGAGCTGAGCAAGTTCGCCAACGACCCGCGGGTGGCCATCGACGCGTGGGGGGCCAGCGAGCGTGACGTCACCTACCGCATCCCCACCCGGTGGATTCCTAGCGTCCCGCCCAGCAGCGGCCTGGATTGGTCGGTCTTCACCCCCGGCGATGACGTCGTCGTGACGTATGAGCAGCACGGCACCGTCCACGGCTGGGTGGTGGACGCTGAGAACGACGCCGACAGCCCCGACAAGGCGTCGCGGATGACGACCTGGGGCGCGTACGCGTCCGCAGACGTCGCGCTGAGCCACGTACTGGGCGACCCGCGGTGACCGGCGCGCCGAGCGAGACCGACACCCCCAAAGCGGTCCGGCTGACACCGCGGCAGGTTGAACTGCTCACCGACATCGCCACCAAAGACTGCATGTACATCACCTACTACTCGCGGTGGGACCAGACCGCCACCGCGATGGCCAACAAAGGTCTCGCCACCAGACGCTTCGCCGGCAGCGGGCACCAGTACGAACTGCGGATCACGCGCCCCGGCCGGGCAGAGGCAATCCGGCGGGGGATCATCCCCGCGGTGGCGGAGGTCTAGTGACCGCGCTGCTGTGGTCGCGGACGGACCCCGGCCGGTGCGCGTGCGACGGCGCGTACCGGCCGCAGCTCAACGCCCACGGCACGCTGGTCAAGGCCCGCGAGCCCGCGTGGCGGATGATGGAGCAGACCCGCGACCCGGGCTGCCTGCAAGAACACTGCCGGAGCCTGGGCAAGGTGTACCGGCTCGGCTACCAGCACCACAAGTACTCCCGCGCCTCGGGCGGCGGCTACCCCGACGTGCACCTGTGGACCCGGCTCCGACCGGACGGCGGCGGGCACGCCCACCTCGAGCTGAAGCGCATGGGTGAACACCCGCGCCCGGATCAGGTGCGGGTGATGGCCGAGTTGCAGGACGCAGGCGCCCTGGCGTACCTGGTGCGGCCCTGCTGCCTGCTCGTCGGCGTCGTCGACGAACTCATGGCCGACTTCGCCGGCCGGCCGTGCCTGTACGTCAAGGACGGCCCCGCGTACACGCCGGTCGAGGTGCCCGCAGGCGCGCCGATCCCGGCCCGGCCCGGCGGTGTCCCGGTGGCGGCCCGGGCCGCGGCTGCCGCGGCGGCCGAACTGGTCGTGCCGGCCCGGCGGCTGAGCAACGCCGCGGCGCCGCTGTTCCGCCGGCCGCCGCCACCCGGCGGCGACCCGATGCCGTTCGCGCCGGCCGACGGGTACGTGGTGCCGCAGCCGGCCGGCACCCGGCCGGGCGACGCCGACGCCGAGCTGGAGGACTGGCTGCGCAGCGCCGGGTTCGCCCCGGTGGACGTGCCGTACCCGATGCGGCTGATCGTCGGCCCCGGCGTGCTGCACGTGCAGTGCCGCATCGGGCTGGCCCGGGCGGGCGTCGACGAGCGGGTGTGGCGCGGGGGCGCCCCCGCACGTCCGTTCCCCGTCCACCTGGTCGACGCGCTGCACGCCGAGATGGTGCACGGAGCAACGTCCGCCGAGGTGGCGGACCTGATCGGGGCGGTGCGACCACGCGCCGCCGCCAACTAAGGGGAAGGACCCACCATCATGGACTTCAACTACCCGCCGAAGAAGCTGGACCTGCCTACGGCCGTCGACGGCCGCGTCGTGTTCGTCGACACCGAGTTCACGACCCTGAGCCGGCACCGTGCCGTCGGCCGCGCGGAACGGCAGCTGTGGGAATGCGCTCTGATCATCCGCGACCCGGGGGCGGACGACATCGAAGTCGAGTGGCAGATCCGGCCGGACCTGCGGCGGGCCTCGCCTGACTCGCTGCGGATCGGCAAGTACTACCGCCGTAACCGGCTCGTCGAGGAGCCGATCGGCACTGGCCTGATCATCGTCGGCCCCGGCTTCGGGGAGCTGAAGCCCGAAGACGCCTACGGGGTTTCTCGGCTTACCACCGCCGACGTGATCGCTGCGCAGATCGGCCGGGTCATCGACGGCGCGACCGTGGTCGCGAACGTCCCGGACGCCGACCACCTGGCCTTGGACGCGTTCATGACCGAACACGGGCAGTCCTTCACCCCGTTCTACCGGCTCAAGTGCGCCGAGACCCTGATCCAGGGATGGCTGCTCGGCCGCCGCTCCGCGATGGACCAGTACAACGTCGTGGACAAGTCGGACCTGCCGCCGTACCCGGTCTTCCCGTGGGATCCGAGGGAGATGGCGGTCCGCGCCGGAGTGCCGCTGCCCGACCCGGCCCTCGCGCACCGCGCGCTCGTCGACGCCCGCTGGACGCAGGCCATCTGGGACGCGGCGCACGGGGGCCGCATCGACACCATCGAATGATCAACTCGTTTACCGGATTGACGGATACCCGTCAGCTTTGTCGGTAGGGAAGGATTACCCCCCTGCTACGAAGGCGCAACACCGGGTGATCGCGTACAGCGGCGGGCGGCGCGCTCACCCGGACTACTGCCCAAGCGCGCCCGCCATGAGGGGTCCGACGAAGATGAAGGAGCCGATTCGGAGAAGCCGGGGCTGCTGATGCTGCCCCAGGCGGGAGAGGTGCTGCACCTCACCAGAGCGGCCTCGGTCCAGTTCGCTGTGCCGGTGCTGTTCCGGGTGATCCGCGTCCATCCCTGGGAGACCTACATCGGGTGGGTCTGGTTGGACGGGTACGAACTCAACGCGGCGGGCGACGCCGTGGAACGTCGATCGGTCTTCGTGCAAATCGCGGGGCTTCGTACGGTGGGCGAAGCCCCTGATCGGCGCAACCCGAGTATCCGCAACAGCCGGCAGCCGACACCGGTTGCCCCGTCGCGGTCGGGAAACTCGACAGGTCAGCGGTCGCTGCCGCAGCAGCGGCACACGCCGGCCAACAGGATGTGAACCGCGGAGGGCGCCCCACGTGCGGGGCGCCCTCCGAACCGGGATGCCGGGGGGACGCGGCGAACGGCCACAGAGGGACCGCCTTCCACTCTACCGGCCAGTCGATCACCGCGTGCACGATTCCCACGACTTCGCACCAACCCCACCGCGCGGTGTAGCCTATTTATGGTCCTCGGGTGTAGCGTGGTGGAGACGTTGGAAGCTGCCCCTCACCCGCAACGGAGCCCATCCCATGGCCGTATGGCAACCCACCAACTGGGCCGAGATCGACGATCTGAACTACCTGCAACTGCTGTTCGCGGTCGTCGACGGCCGGGCCTTCACCTCCCCGGACCGGGACAATCCCGGCTGTGTCGTGCTGCGTTACTCGTCCGAGGACCCGGAGGACGAGGATGACAGCTGCGACTTCGTCGACGAGTGGAACTGGCTGAACCGGGACGGCCTCGTCACCTGGGACACCGAGAGGCGGCCGGTCGCCACCGCCGAAGGCGTGGAGTACGCGAGGGCCGAGCGGTTCAAGCTGGAGATCCTCGTGGCGATCAGCCAGGGACGCTGCCACCCCACCGACCGCCGCGACGTCTACCGCTACGACCCGGCCGACGGCGACAAGTTCGACGGGTCCGCGTTCACCCTCGACGGCCTGACCGGCGACGACCTGGTCTACCTGGACGGCCGCCGCGACGGCTGGCACCCGTACCTGACCTCCGACGGCGAGCGCAGGCTCGAGCTGTTCGACATGGCGATCGCCGGAAGGGTCCGCTGAACCCTGGGTCGCCCGGAGGTCGAAGCTTACCCTGACGATTTACCCTGAACCGCGCCAGACCCGACAAAACAGACGACGGGAGACCGCCGACCGTGTCCACGCAGAGCATCTCGCCCCTCTACGGACTGCTGCTGGTCCGCCTCGCCGACGGCGCCGGCGACGCCCACCCTGGGCTGGTGCTGCACTCGCCCCACCTGACGTGGCCGTTCGACCCGCAGGCCCGGCAGCTCGACGACCTGGTCGAGGTGGCCGGGCTCGCCGCGGCGGAGGGCCTGCGCCCCGTCAAAGACCTGTTCCCGCCGGACCTGCCCGCCGCCGCCCGGCCGTGGACGTTCCACCTGCCCGCCGCGTCCCGCCCGGCCCGACTGTCCGGGCCGGGCGGTGTCCTGGCGATCGGCCAGACCCCGTACGTGACGCGGGAGTGGTGGTCCCTGGCCGTCACCGACGGCGGTCGCTGCCGGATGCTGGTCGCGGCGTGCGTGTGCCTCCAGGGCGCCGCCGTCCCGGCGACCCAGGCGATGCGGGAAGCCGCCGCCGACGGCCGGGTGTTCGGCGCCACCATCAACGTCGAGTTCTTCCCCGCCTCCACGGACTGACCCCCGCCGCGCATGGCCTATCGGGGGATCTCCGGGATCGACCATTGCAACTTGCATGATCCACAAGGGACAATGTCGGCCATGTCAGGCGACCAGGATCCCAGCATCCGCATAGGCGAACTGACCTCTGTCGACGGTCTGCTCGTGGCCGTCCTCGGCGAGCCGCTGACCTGCACCGCCTGCGGCTACACCTGCAAGCAGTGGATCGTCCCGCTCGGCGACCCCGACCAGCAGGACGAGCCCGGCGAGCAAGCCGCCCCACCGCCGCGCCACGACCCGGGGGAGCCATAGGTATTAGTCAACATGCTGTTGCCCTGGCGAACCCCCGGCGCGGGTACCGTAGAACGAACAACCCGACAGGGCCGACACGAATCGGCGCCGCCGGACTGCCCACCCCGCGAAGGAGCCCCGATGGCCACGAAGGGTATCGGCCGAAACGTCTTGTACTGGCGTACCGTCGCCGGCCTCACCCAGGAAGAGCTCGCCGCCGCCGCCGGCGTCACCAAGCAGTACATCTCGCAGATCGAGAACAACAAACGCATCGTCGAGAACCGTTCCGTCTTCCACGCCATCGTCGAGGCGCTCAGCGTTTCCCCCAACGACCTCACCGGGCAGCCCTTCCCGCCCACCAACCGCGCCGACCTGGTCGTCTACCAGGTCATCCCGGCGGTCCGCGCCGCCCTCGACCCCGACGACCCGATCACCCCCCGCGACATCCGCGAACTCGCCCTGATCACCGACCAGGCGATGATGGCCCGCATGGCGTGCGACATGCCCGCCCTCGGCAACCACCTGCCGGGCCTGCTCGCCGAGACCGGCCTGCTCTGGTTCGACAACGGCAACCGTGAGGCCGGCGTGCTGCTCGTCAAGGCCTGCGTCACCGGCAGCCTCGCCTTCAAAGCAGCCGGGTTCATCGACCTCGGCATCCGCCTCGCCGAACGCGCCGAAACCGTCGCCAACGCCCTCGGTGACCCCGTGTGCGTCGGCGCCGCCCGGTTCGCCGTCGCCCAGTGCGCCCTGACCACCGGAGCCCGTAAACGCTCCGCCCGCCTCGCCGCCGACGGCGCCAACGACCTGTCCGACCTGACCCGCACCAAAGTCCCCCCGATGATGCGCAACCACGCGTTCGCCTGGCTCGGCGCGCTGCGCCTGCACGCCGCCCTGTCCGAGGCCGGCCTCGACGGAGGCGACCCCGACGGGCACCTCGCCGCCGCCGAGGTCGCAGCCCGGCAGGTCACCGGCGACCCCGACTTCATGGAGATCACCCCCGCGAACGTGGCCACCTGGCGCGTCGGTATCGCCCTCGAACGCGGCGGCGACGCCGAACGCGCCCCCGACCTGGCCCGCCGCGTCAACCCCAAAGCTCTGCGCAGCAAGCAGCGACTCTCCCGGCTGCACCTCGACTGGGCCCGCGGCGAGTTCGCCCGCGGCGACACCGAAGCCACCATCCAACACATGCTCGCCGCCGACGCCGCAGCGCCCGGCGACCTACGCACCCGCGTCACCGCCGTCGAAATCGTCAACCACCTGGTCCGCAACGTCGGCCGCCGCGGCGGCTCCGAAGCGCTCCGCGACCTGGCCGTCCGCGTCGGAGTCGGCGCCGACCCGGAACAAAAACCGAACTAGTAAACAGGCTGTTGACCAAAGACGGCAGGGGCCGCTCTATGGTCGGAAGTGATCGCCCGAACGCGAGCGACGTTCCGATCCGGGGGCGGCCCCTACCGCTATCTCCGGCCACCGCGGGAAGCCCAAGCCCGCAGGCCGTAGGGGGCCGCTCCCCGTCCGGGAGGTGTGCCTTGAACCCCTACGACGCCCCCAGGTGGACACCGTGGCGCGTGCGCCGCATCGCCTGCCCAACCCCGCCCTACATCACCGCCGGAGCCGGCGCGCCCCGCAGCGTCGACCGGCTCGCCGCCGGCGTGCACCAATACCGCAGACCAGGGCGCAGCGCCTGACCCCCCCCGGAACCGTGCGGGCCCTCGCCAGGAACGTCATGCGGCGCCCGGCCGGAGCCGGACGCCGCATGAGGGGTGTTACCTGACCTTGGCCCTTTGCATGAGCGGGCTTGGACCACGGTCGCTGTGTTGACATCCTCACCGAAGACAGACGCTCTTCAACGGAGCCACCCCCACCGGGGTCCAAGGTGGTGGAGGAACGGAAACCCCCGCGGTGGCGGGGAACCAAGCGCGCCTGAATGGTGCGAACGTCACGATACCGCTGTCGCCGGGCCGCCAGCCACCCCCGTCGCCCGGCCGGGCGACGGGCGCCCCGCGAGCAACCTCTCCGCCAGCTCCGCGCCGTCGCCGGTCAGCACGTAATACCGCCGCCGCGCCCGCACCGGACCGGGATCCTCCAACGCGGCGGTCGCCCACCCGGTCCGCACCATCCGTTGCAGGATCTTGTAGACGGTCGCCCCATCGAGTCCCGTCTCCTTGATGATGGCCCAGCCGTGCAGCGGCTCCCCGTCGGCGCCGAGGAGAACCCCGGCCACGTCGAGGAAGGTCCGCGTGATCCGCTTCGGTGCCGTCGCCACCCCGACACCGTACCCGCACCGAAACGGGACCAAAGGCCACATGGGGGCCGTACGCTGACCTGAGATGAAACCCGAGGAAGTGCCGCCACGGCTCAAAACGATGCTCGACGTCGCCGCCGGCCGCGTACACAGCGCGGACGGCCCGGTCGTGGCCGCCCTCGCCGCGATTCTCACCGAACACGACCGTGCGCACCCGGCCACCGCGCTGCTCGAGTACGCGCTGCACCTGCGCATGCACGGCGAACGCGCACCCGGCGGGAACGAGACGTGGGCCGAGTTCGATGTCCAGTGCGAGACGTACCTGCGGCGCCTCGCCGGCCAGAAGCTGCGCGGCCTCATCGTCAGTAAGCTGCCCAGCATGCCCACCCACGCCGACCAGGCCGCAGCCGCCTGCTGGGAAATGATCGCCGCTGTCGCCGCCGCAGAAACCCGCTACGCCGCCCAGCACGCGCACTACCCCGACCACGCCGCCGTACTCGTCGGCGGTGACCTCTACGTCGCGCTCGCCCGCGGCCCCATCGCCGGCGACACCTACTGGCACCTCACCGACGGCCGGCTCCGCACCAACGCCCTCCACACGACCGTCACCGTCGGCCTCGGCCGTAGCCGCGCCGGGTCGTGGGCGTACGCCGTTGTCCTCGGCGACGGGTTCACCTCCGACGACGGCCAGCCGCTACCCGGCTGAGTCGTGCGGCGGCCCCACCGTGAACGTCACCATCCGCGGCCCCGGCCCCCGCAGCAACCCGGCCGGGTAGACCCCGACCGCGATCCGGTAGTGCTTCACGAACGGACGGGCGGACACCGACCGCGGCCACTGCGTCGACCGCATCGTGTGCAGCGCCCACAGCGCCCCGGGCGTGTCCTTCAACCGCTCGCCGGCGACCTTCACCGCCGCCGTCCGTGTCTCCGCGTCGAACAGCAACGCCACCGGACCGCGGTCAACCTGCACGGCCAGGAACTCCCACACTGGCCCGTTGAACTGCAACCGCCCCCAGTCGTCCACGCGCACCACCGGGCCCGGCTGGACCCGCACCGCCCCGTCGGCGGCATCCCGATCGAACAACTCGAAATGCACCACGTCACCGCCCCTTGCGCGCGCACGCCCGGCACGACGTCGACACGTACACGCCCGGGAACACCCGCCGCGTCCGGTGCAGCCACCAGCACACCGTCAACGCCTTCACCTGGTCCAGTACCGACCGCCGCGGCGGCGCCACCGCCGCCTCCCCCACGTCGCCGCGGATCCACTGCCCGGCGTGCTGCAACACCTCGTCACCGGCCCGCCCACCCGCCGTCGGGTCACCGGCCCACCAGCACACCGCCGCCTCCGGCGTGCCCTCGTACGCGTCGAACTCGTGCACCTGCTCGTGCCCGTAGCACCACTCGCCCCGATCCTCCGGCGTCACGGACGGCTCCTCACCGACACGGCCTGCATATGCCGGTGGTAGACCAGCACCGTCGCCGCGCTCGCCACGTTCATCGACCACGGCGACGGCGTCTCGATCTGCACCAGCTCGTGGCAGCGCTCCCGCACCGGCTCCGGCAGCCCGTGATCCTCGGCGCCTAGCAGGTACGCCACCCGCGCCGGATGCACATACCGGCCCAGCATCGTCGCCCTCGGGTCGAGCTCCACCCCCGTCAGCCGGCACCCGTGCGGCAGATGCTCAGCTAGGTCGTCGACGTCGGCGAAGTGCAGCAGCGGCACGTTCCCCGGCACATTCATCGTGTCCGACGCCTGCCGCTGGTACCGGCGGCCCACCGTGAACACCATCGCCGCCCCGAACAGCCCCGCCGAGCGCCACAACCCACCGATGTTCTGCTCCCGCTTCGGGTGGAACACCCCCACCGCGAAGTAACCCCGACCGTCCGCGGCCGCCCCACGCCGACCCGCCGCCGGCGCCAGCCGCAACGCCGGCCGGGCGTCCCCCGGCCGCTCCGCCAACCACGACTCCGCCACCGCCGTCACGACCCACCCCCAACACCGAGCGCGGCGCGCAACTCACCGACCCGGGTCTGCGCCGCCTGCAACACCAGCTCCCGGTCAGTGCCCAGGAACACGGCCAACTCCGCCCGGTGCGCCGCAGCGGCAAGATCCGGGTACCGCGGCCGCACAGCGCCGGGCATCTCCTCCACCGCGATCGCGGCCCCCGCCTCCCATTCCCATGCCTGCCGATGGTCGTACGCCTGCAACTCGCGGCGCCCATCGACCACCGCTGCGCTCACCGTCGCCTGCCAGACGGTCACCCGCGTAGGCGTGTGCCCGGCCGGCACCACCGGCAGCCGCTGCACGAAGAACTCGTCGAACGGGCCCGGCCCGTTCAGCTCGCCGGCGACCCGCTCGGCGTCCGCCGGATCCTCGAACAGACAGACCACCTCGTAGGTGCTGTAGGCGCCCTTCGACAGCGCGGCGACAGTACGCACCTCACCCACGATGACCACCTCCGTCCAAGGCCGCCCGGACCCCGCGCACCTGATTACGCAGCACAGCCACCTCCTGCTCCGCGGCGTCGGCACGCTTCAACGCCGCCTCCAGATCAGCGCGCAGCCGTTCATCGCCGCGCCGGGCCCGCACCTCGAGAACCTGCGCCGCGGCCTCGGCCGACAGCCCGCAGGACGGGCACGACTCGTCACGCTCGAACGCCGCCCGGATAGTGGACGTCTCCGCTTCACAACCCGGGCACAACTGCCGCCGGCTCACGACGGACCACCCGGCAGCCGATCCACCTTCTGCCACGCCCGATTCAGGCCGGCCGCCATCGCCTTCGCCTGCGTCAACCGGGCCCCGGCCGCCACCGACCCGTCGCCCTCGTCGACGAGGTACAGGTCGTCGAGGTCGAACACCCGGTCACCGGACCGGATCGTGCCGGGCAACCGCAGCCTGCACCCAGAGCGGTCATTCGGCAGCGCGCTCGCACGCACGACCGACACCGAGAACAACTCCCCGTCCGGGTCATCAGCGTTCGCCACCGCGTCAGCCACATCCTCGTAGACGAACCCGATCTGGTCGGCCAGGATCGCCCGCCACGGCCCGCGCAGGTCCTCCGCCTTCTGCACGTGCACGGCGACCGCAGCACGCGCCTCACCGATCGTGTCTGCCCGGAACCCGTCCCCGCACAGACACCACGCCGTGGGCACACCGCCGGTCATCTGCGTCTCCGGTGTGCTGCGCAGCCCGTGCTCCACCGTGCCGGTCACCGGATGATCCGCTCTGCCGACGTTGCGCCCCGCGCCATGTCGGCGCCCGGCGGCGGGTGCTCGCCCTCGGTGAGGAGGCACCCACGGAAATGGCACGTGTTCCCGGCCGGGTTGTACTCCTGCCACGGATGAACGGGCGAGGGCTCCTCCTCGAGCGCCGCGTCGAGCGCATCACGGAGCTGACGCATCCGCTCCGTCGCTCGCCGGCGCGCGCCGGGCTCGGCGACCAGGCTGGCCACCTCAGCCGTCAGCGACTGCATCAGCCGCGAGAGTTGTTGCGCCAGCGGGCCAGCGCCCTCGAGCTTGGAAAGCGTCGGCCGCAGCTCCGGGTCGACTGGGCCCGCCGCGCGTGGTTCAGACATCGGTGGCCTCCTCCCGGACGATCGGGACCAAGCTGCCGCCGAAGGTCCGCTCGTGCTGGTGCGTAGCCCAGCCGGACATGTCGGCGTCAGGGTTGGACTTCAGCACGAAGTGCGCCGCGTTGGCCTTGTCGAGCAGGTCGACGGGAACGAGGTGCAGGAACGTGCCGATCCGGACGCCGTGCCGCGAAGCCGAGAGGGCGGGCTCAACGTGCGGCTCGCCGGCGTGCGGGTCGCCACTGAAGTACCAGCGGACCACGGTGCCGCCGCAGATCGTCGGCGTGACGGTGGAGATAAAGGCGGCCACCAAGGTCAATCTCTCCCTTGATCACGAGTGTCTAGATCATCTCGTCGCTAGATCATCAACGGGTGATCTAGGACAGGTGTCCTAACGGGCCAGTGATCATCCTGGGGCCGAGCGAGGGCACCCCGACGTCGCTGCTGTACGGCCCGCTTGGTCTACGAACCCGTCACATAGCGTCGCGCAGCGACCCCTGAGGTGACGCAGAAACGCCGATTACCCACAAGATCGGGCAGGCCAAGCCCTCGATAATGTGTATTATCGCGGGCTAGAATTGGGCCTATGAGCGAGAGTCAAAACCCCAGCAGCGACGGTCCGGCGGTCCCCGGTTCCGTCACCGACAGCATCGCGGCGATCGAGGCGTACGCGGGCCGCCTGACGGGCCGTCCGTTCCGGTGGCCCCACGAGCCGGTGGTGATGCCGTACGCCGGCGTCGGCGGGGCCAAGCTGGCGGACGAGCCAGCCACCCGAGATGATCTAGAAGACGACGAAGAGTGGACCGGCCGGCGCCACCCGGACGGCGAGCCTGATCGAGGCTTCACCGAGGACGACCTCCTGGCGCAGGCCGCCGATGAGCAGCGCGGCCGCGACGAATGAGCGCCGACGGAGCGAGGGGCTGGCGCCTGGTCCGGGGCTGGCTGCGGATGGGGCCGACCAGGGCCGACCTGGCCGCTGAGGCGGCGCTGTGGCGGGCTCGCTGCGACAGATCGAACGCCGAGCGGGACGCGTCCCGTGCCCGAGCTGTGCAGGCGGGGAAAGATCTGCGGGCAGCGCAGAGGAAAATCGATACCCTGCTGGCACTGGCCAAGGAGCCTGACCGGGTGAACGGCTGCTCCAAGGTGCGCTTCCACCGGCAGCAGGAGGCCGAGGACTGGGCGGCCGCGGTGGCTTCCCGGACGGGGGAACCGGTCGAGACGTACGAGACGTACCCGTGCAAGGCGTGCCCGCGCAGTCCCGTCACGGTCGAGCGGTACTGGCACGTGGGCCACCGGCCGACGGATGAGGCCCGCGCGGCTCAGGTCGCTGGGGAACTGCGCCGGAGAGCAGAGATAATCGATGCTCGCCGCGGCGGAAGGCTCCTCGAGCAGCGTGTCGACCCCACCGTCCTGGCTCGGCTCCGCGAACTCGGCGGCGGCGATGGTGCCTGACCGTACCGGAGATGATCTAGAAAGATATGGATCATGAGCGACAATCAGGCCCGGAACGAGGCGATCTACGCGACGCTGTCGCGCGGGACCGCTTCGCCAGCTGAGCTTGCCCGTGAGTACGGCATCGGCGTGGGCCAGGTGTTCGCGATCGCCGCGGCGCAGGCCGCCCGGAACAACCACGACGAGCCGGAGCCGTCGCCGGCGGACGACGTCGAGCGGGCACGCCCCGGGGCGCTCATTCCCGTGCGGCGCTGGAACGAGGCGCTGCCGCTGCCGGAGCGGTACCACCGTGCCGTCAACCTCTACGAGCGGCACGCCCAGGCCGTGGCCGAGCTGGGGGATCCGGACGACGCGCGTGATCCCCGGGCCGCGCAGTACCACAAGAGTGCGCGGACGGAGAACACGCGCCGGATGTACCAGCAGGGCATCTGGCTGTTCCTGAAGTTCTGCGAGGAGGCCGGCCGCCGGGAGGTGCCGGCCACGCAGGCGACGATGGAGGCGTTCGCGATCTGGCTGATGCACCGGACGATCGAGCGGGGCAAGAACAAGGGCCAGACCGGGATGGCGCCGGCGTCGATCCGGCTGTACCTGTCGGCGGTGCGTACGTTCCACCGGATCCAGGCGGAGAACCCGCCCGACCTCGGGCTGGCCAACGGGGTGCTCACCGGCTACGAGAATCAGCGTGACGAGGCGCGGGACAGCGCCGGGCGGAAGGTCTTCCACGACGGTGAGGGTGCGCCGCCGCTGCGCCTGCCGACTTTGAAACAGATGTTCGATGTGTGTGACCCAGGCACGCTGATGGGCGCGCGGGACCGGGCGTTGCTGTCGCTGGGATGGGCGATCATGTCGCGCCGCACCGAGCTGACGATCATCGACGTTGAGCACATCCGGCAGGTTCAGCAGGGCCTGGAGGTGAAGCTGGCCAAGACGAAGACGATGAAGCGGGGCCGCACCGTCGGGATCCCGGACCGGCCGAACCTGGGCAAGCTGAACCCGGTTCCGAACGTCCTGCGGTGGCGGAACGTCCTGCTCGACCATGACCTGACCGGCGGCCCGTATCTGCGGGGGGTGGACCGGCACGGCCGGATCCACGGTCAGGTGGGCTGGGCCGGCGCCGGGGATCTGCGGCTGCACCCCACCACGGTTGAGGAGGTCATCCGCAAACTCGCGCTGAAGACCGGCATCCCGAACGCGGCCGCGTTCTCCGGGCATTCGCTGCGCCGTGGCGGCGCGAACGACATGTACGCCGCCGGCGCTGACACCCGCGCGGTGGCCCGGCAGGGCGGTTGGGGTGACCGGTCCCCCGTCGTGTTCCGTTACCTCGAGGATGTGGGCCACTGGGAGCGCAACGCGTTGGAGATGGTGACGTGGGAGTACCCCGAGGACGAGGACGAGTTGGTGCTGGTGTGACCGGCGCCAGGGAGGACTGAGCATGGTCGAGCAGGTCGGGCGGGATTTCATCACCGCGGCGTTGGAGCGGGTGTGGACCGCGGCGGTGGTGTCGCGGGATTTCGGTGGCCACACCGAGGCGCTCAACCGACATCGGGAGAGCACGCTGCGGCACGCCATGGCTGCGTTGACCGCTGACCACAGCGCATTGTTCTGCCTCCCGAAGGAGTTACAGGAGTTGCACTGTAACCACTGGGAGAACGGCGACGGGTCCTGCTGCGCCTGCGGGCGTCCGTCGTGGCGGGCCGGCGGAATCAACATGGAAGCGGTCGAGGAGTACCACGCGCAGTGCGCTCGGTGCCCCCGGCTGCTACTGCCGGACGTCGCCGAGGCGCGCGCGGCCGTCGACGTGGCCGTGGGGACCGCGTACGTGGCGATGTCGCGGTGGGCGGCGGCGAATAAGGCGAGCCTGGAGCAGTGCACGACGGTCGACTCAGCGCAGCTGCTGCTGCGGTACGTGCTGACGTTCCTGATCAGCAACGGGCTGGTCACCGCGGCCCCGCCAGGCTTGTGGGAGCGGTGGCTCGACGCCGACCTCGCCGAGCCGTACGCGACGGACCTGGAGACGTTACTCGCGGCTGCGGCGACCAACTGCGCGGGGAGGAATCCAGGGCCAGGCTGAGCTCCGGGCGCGAGAGGATGATGTGATTGGTCCACTCGCGCCTCCCGTCGCTCGTTTCGTCACGCGGCAACGGCAAGATCCGCGCCCGGTACGACCGACGCGAGATGATCTAGAACGCGGGGGCTGCTCCCAACAGCGGCCCCGCAAAGTGAACGTCGCTACGCGTTCCCGAGACTAGCCCCGCCGCCGCGGCGGCGGGGCCGGAACACGCCAAGGGGAGAATCAGGCCGGTGGGACGACAGCTTGACGACGAATCCCGGCGCCTCGCCGAGCAGCGGATGCTGGCCCGGTGGCGACCACCGACGCCGTTCCCGATGACGCTGCACTATCACGGCGGCCGGGCTGTGCCGCTGTGGGTGATGCCGTTCATGAAGAACAGCGAGGGCAAGGTGGTGCACTACCTGGCGGCGGGCCCGGCGGGGAAACCAGTCGACTCGGCGCGGCTGGCGAGCATCGACGCCCCGAGCTACCACGGTCGCGAAGGGGCGCATGTCCGGATCGTGGACGAGCCCGCCCGGGACGGGCAGACGGTGTTCTCCGCCCTGTCCCACACCCTGAACTAGTTCGCCGCGGCGGCGTCGAGAACGCCCCCCTACGGTCCGGAGGCACGGAAGCGGGCCAGCCACGCAGCGGCGGCGGCCTGGCCTTCGGGGCTGTCGGCGTACTCCCGGCATTCGCGTAGCCGGGCCCGGATCCGGGCGCGCACCTGTCGCCGCTGGGCGTCTGTGACTCCGGCGAGCTGCGGTGAACGCTGCCCGGCGTCGTCGGGGCCGGGCTCGTCGGCGCGGGTCGCCATCAGATGAGGTTCGGTGGGGTGGCGTAGCGACGCCGGTAGGTGCCGAACACGGTGCACCACACCAGGAGACCGACGACGAAAGCGCCGAACGGGGGCACGCCCATCATGCGCAGCGCCCACGCGACGGCCCAGCCGGACACCACCGCGGCGGTCAGCTCGGACGACATCATCTGGACAGTATCCACGGGATCAGCGGAACACACCAGATGGAGGTATAGGCCCCGCACCGTGTAGGAGGTTATCGTGGGTGGAAGCCTGTCCTGAAGTTCTGCGTGGAACCTCTGGCACTGTCATCCGGATGGTCGCCGGGTTTAACTCCCGGCCGGGGCAGGCGTGACAGATCCGCGCCCTGGCGGGGGCGGTGAGGAAGGCGTTCGGGGTGTCGCGCTGCTGGGGCGACGCCCCGAACGCATTACGTGGGGGGCAACAAGCCATGGACAGCATCGAACGGCTGCACTGGGCGGTGCAGTCCCGCGTCACTCCGGAAGCCGTGTGCGGGATCATCATCCAGACGCTCGGCGCTCGGCTGCTGCCCGCGCAGCGGCGGCTGCTGCACCGCGCCGCCGCGTCCGGCGCCGGCCAGTACTCGTCGATGGGTGACGACTTCGAGCGGCCTGTGCCGCTGACGCACAAGGTGACCGTGCTCGCCGAACTGCTCAGCCAGCACGGCGTCGACGACGAGGCGGTCCTGGTCGGCAGGGACGACATCCCGGCGGAGAAGCTCGAGGAACTTGCCCAGGACCCGTGGAAGCTGCTCGGGGAGTTGCGGCACATCGCGCCGTTCGTGGGCTGGCACCCAGGCTCCGACTTCGGGGCGCGACTCAACCGGGACCGACGCGAAATGGGCGGGATCCGGCTGTCGCGGCGCCGCTACAACCGGCTGATCCGGCATCTGCTACGCACCCAGGCCCAGGCCAAGCGGATGGGCCCGCAGATCCTGCTGCACCAACTCGTCCGGGTGAGCAGGTCCGGGCTGGCCACCTACATCACCGTGGACGAGATGCGCGCCGACCCGTTCGCGGCGGCGTTCGTCGCCTACTGGACCGCGCAGCGTAACCGGCGCCGCGCTGCGACCACCGCGGGCCGGGACAACCCGTTCGATGTGATCGCGGAGATGCTGCTTCAGGTCTGCGCCCGGCGCGCCGACACGGACTGGTGGATGATCGCCCGTGCTTACCCGCAGCCGGGTGTGGTGGCCAGCCTCGACGACTTCCACCGCGGCCACCTGGTCGGGCAGTGGCTGTCGTTCATGCGGGTCGCGGCCGGCATCCTCAGGGGTCTGTACGAGGCGTGGCCGGACGTCGACGTCCCGCCGGTCATGCCCGACAGCATGTGGGCGGGCCGGCCCGGGCTGATGCCCAGCCGGCAGGCCCGCGGCGGCAAGACCGTCAAGGCCGTCGACCTGGCCACCATGGCCGTGGTGCCCGGCATCGACTCGTCGACGTGGAACACTGCGGCGGCCGCGTACAACGCGGCCCGCGGCGCGTGGCTGAACTGTATCGCCGCGAGCGGGGCCCTCGGCCTGCTCGACGCGGCCTGCCCGGGCAAGGCGATGCGGGTCATCGCCGGCGACGTCGCCGCGTGGCACCGTAACGAGGGCAGCGGCGGGGAATCGCAGACCCGGGTGTGGGCTGACCTGCCCCTGCCGTGGCGGGTCATCGCCGGCGACGAGCAATGCCCGGCCGAGCTGGTTGAGGCGCGCTGCTGGGAACACGGCGTCGACCCGCAGGCGAGCGGTTGGACGGCGCCGAGGCAGCACGCTGGTGTCGTGTCCGGCTGGGCACCCACCCCGGAGTTGGTGCACGGCGTCGAGGTCGCAGACCCGCTGTGGGCCGGTCTGCTGCGCCGCTCCGGCCTGTGGTCCGGTGGCCCGGTCTCGGACCAGGCCACCGACTTGTACGCCGCGTACAGGTCCAGCACGGCGGTCGGGAACACGACGGTCGGGAACGCGACGTGACCGCCCCGGCCCAGCACCGTCCCAACAGCGACCTGCTGGACGAACTCCGCAGTGCGGCCGCCAGCCGGCCGCGGTGGCGGCTGCACGTGCACCCCGACAGCGCCATGTGGATCTCGATAAGCGTGCAAGGCACTGGGCTGGGCGAGCACGTGCGGGTCGTGCCCGATCCGTCCTGCCCGGAGCTCGGGAAGGGCTGGATCGAGACGCTCACCACCGAGCAGTGGGCCGGGCTGCTGGCGCTGGTCGGTCAGCAGGTCATCGTGACAACGTCCGGTCTGGGAGTCCTGTCGGGCGAGTTGCTGGCTTTGAACGACCGGGAAGCCCGCGTGGACCTGGGCGACGCGGACATCCGGTATCTGCCGTGGATCACGGTTGAGCCGGCCAACGGGAAGGCGGCGCCGGAATGACGCGCAGCGACGATCCGCCGTACGTGCGGGGCCTCGCCGACCACGGGCCCGGCAGGGTCGAGCGCTACCCGCCCGGAACGTACCCGGTGGTCGTCGCGTCCTGCTCCCAGCCGGGTTGCCCGTCGGCGGTCGCGATGCCCGCAGGCACCTCGATCGAGCGGCAGAACCAGGCGCTGACGCTGTACGGGTGGGCCGCCGGCCCGGCCGGGCCGGTCTGCCCCTGCGACCATCTCCCGCCGAAGAGCATGTCGTTGACCACCAAGACGATCCTGCTGGTCGTGGTGTGGACGGCTGCCCTCGCGATCGGCCCGGTCCTCAATCTGGCCAGGTACTCAAGCGTTTGGACGATGCTGTGCACCGCGGTCATCGTCTCCTGCGCGTCCTGTCTGCTGTTCTGCCGCCACCGATGACCCCCTGGAGTTTTCCCTTGCATTGGCTTAGTCACTGGCTCAGCAGCAACACCATCGCGCTCATCTCCTGCGAGGACGACGGCTGGGTCGCGATCGTCAGAGACCCCGGCGACCGCGACGACGACGCGTTACGCGCCCTGGTCCACGCCCCCGACTCGGCCGCCGTGGAGCGGATCAGCCAGCCTGAGCCGCTCGGCCCGAGCGAGAACCTGGTCAACTGGCCGTGCATGGTGTGCCTGGACTGGCGGCTCGACGCGCAGGTGTCCGTCGCGCGGCGCAGCCACCCCGTCCGAGGGTGGGACGAACCGGGGGTGATCTACGTGCGGTACTGCAACGACCGGGAGCGGTGCACCGCGGTGGCCACCGCCGATAGTGCGTGGCCACCCGAGCAGTCCGAGTGGTGCATCCCGGCCCTGAACCAACACGCCAACCCGCACAAGGAGTGCCCGCTCAAATGAGCGCCGCGTGGGGCTCTATCCTCGGGGGGCGTGGACCTCGACGCCGTCGCGCAGCGCATAGCCTTCCTCTGGTGCACGCACACGCAACGCGGGGGCACGCCATGCCAGCCGTGCGTCAGGCGCGTAGCGGGCCGCGCCGCGGTGGTGACCTTGCCCGCTATCGTCGCCGTCGCCAAGCATCTTGAGCCCGGCTCCCCGCTTCACCGGATCACCCCGTTGACATGGCACCAGGCGATGAACATCGCGGCCGATGTGATCCGGGCCCTCGCCCCAAGCGGCGCCATCCCGCGCCCCTGAGACCAAAGGGAGTACCTGGTTTTGATGAGCGACGAACCCCCGTACGTTTTGATCAACCTCAAGGCCGGGGCGGAGGGCCTGTGGTGGCTCGGGCCGTGCCCGTGGCCCGGGCTGCCGGCCAGCAGGGAGGGCGTAGCCACCGCGGACCCGCAGACCTGGCGGTGCTGCCCCGAACAGCCGCCCGGCCGCATCGTCGCGGTGGAGTTGCACCTGCCGCGGAACCCGCGCGAGCCGGCGTGCACGGTGGTCGTCGAGGTCGCCGAGGGCACCCTGGACCACTACGCCCGACGGCACGGTTTCGACGTTGGATAGCCGCTACCATCGCGGTGTGACCCTGACGTTTATCTGCCCGCCGTGCCGTGACCGGCGGCATGGCCGGTGCCCGGGTGGCACGTGGTGCGACTGCCAGCACGTCCCACCAGCGCCGCCGGAGACGAAGCCGTAGGACGCGGACGAGGCCCCGACCAGCGATCAGGGTCGGGGCCTCGTCCTATCCCCCGGCCCGGGGTTCGGCGGCGCACGTCCGGCGCTGCTTTTGCGCCTGCCGTTCTCCGGCCGGGTCCGTCCGCGCTGCTGCCCGCCCCTATGCGGAAGGGCGGTAGTCCCTACTCAGCGCGCAGACGGAGGTCTGTTGGACAACGCCTTGTTGATCAGCTTGTTGGCCTCTTCCTCGCTGATCCCGTCCGCCGTGAGCTTTTCGCGGACCTGCGACTCAAGGAACCGGCGGTGCCCGCCGGGCGTACGCGCGCTGCCGATCCTCCCCCTGCCCGCCCACCGTGTGACCGTTTTGGGATCCACCCGGAACAACAGTGCTACCTCGCCCGGGGTTAGCATCCTGTCCGTTTCTACACCCATTCGTGCACCTCCCATAACTGACGGTAGATCAACCGCCAGCAGGGTGTGACACTTATCCTAGTTTGAGCCGATTTAGGCGCGCTTGGCGGGCTGAATCATGGTTCCTCGGCATCGAGCCGCCACCGACGCCGGCCTGCGGTCAGCCGGCCGAGCCGGTACACCGTCGTGGGGTGCGCCTCGACAGCATCCTGCCTGCCCATCAGCACATGCAGCCGGGCGTGGAAGGTGGTGTCGGTCAGCCCGAGCTCGCGGATCTGATTGGCGAACTCGCCCGGCGGCAGGGCCTGCCCGGCGAGCCTGAGGATGGCCTGGTCACGCTCCGCCAGTTCAGCCACCGGTAGATGCCTCGCGCTGCCGGGTGAGGCTGGCGGCCAAGGCGAGCAGGGCGATGACGCCGCCGGTGTGCGCGTCCTCATCGGCCACCGAGCCGTAGAACAGCGCGATGCTGGTTCCGCTGTCCCCGTTGATGTAGGAGGCGACGAAGCGGCACGCCCACAACGCGCGCGGGTCGCCCTTCGATCCGGGCATCTGCTCGACGACGAGCATCTCCCCGGTGAGGGTGCCGTCGCCGCGACGTACGGACGGGAACGCGAACTGGCGGACCGTCTCGGCGAGCGCGCAGCACGCGGCGTACATGCCGGAGGCGCCGTACCCCTCGGCGATCTCCTCGAGGAGGCGGCAGGTCTCGTCGGGGTCGCGGTCCACGGCCGCGCAGAGCAGCCGCATGGTCCGCTCGCTGAGCCAGTCGAGGCGTTCACGGTCAGGATCGGTCATCTGGCGAATCCTGGCCGGTAGTCTGCCCGCGACCGCGCCGAGCTGGGATGTTGCACGTTCCCGCGCCGGGCGGCTCTGTTCGGTGGCCGGCCGTGGTCGTGGGAACTCGGGCACTCGACCTTGCCGTTGGCGTCCCACGACAATTTGTTGCGGGTGTCGCAGTGATGCCCGTCGTGGTCTTTGCGGCGGTTGCACTCGGCCAGGGCCGGAAAGTCTCCGTCGTTGGATGCCAGGCAGAACACGTCTTTCATGGTTGGGGCTCCTCGCTCGTCTCGGATCAGGTTGGTTCGATGTGGGACCACACACACGAGCCGCACCGGTCGCAGGACCAGAACCAGCCGAGGTGCCGGTCGTACTGGTGGGTTTTGCCCACCGCCACGGTCGGTACGCCGCCACATGAGCACGACTGCTCGTCGGCGGTCACCGTGGCGGTGCCGCGGCACAGGTCCCGCCAGCGGTTCCCGGCCGTCCGCGTGCAGGTGGACAGCAGCGCCCCGTCGGCGCCGAAGATGTCGACTCGGACGGTCCCCACCATGCACACGTCCTGCCGGCCGGACTGCCGCGCGGTGGCCATGTTGTCGAACACCTTCTTGGTCACCGTGATCTCGCCGAGCGCGCGGAACTCCAGGCGGCGGGTGACCGGCTCCACGATCGGCACCGGCATCGGCCTCGGCGCGGTGAGGCCAGACACGTACAGCGGGTGCCTGGGCTGGCCGCTGTTCGTCCGGCCCAGGCACCTCAGCGGCCAGCCCAGGGAGTTGACCAGTTCGGTGACCTGCTTACCGCGGCCGCGCAGTCGGCCGTGGGTGCCCCACGCCGCCACGATCAGGCTGTCGGCCGGCACCTCGGGTAGGAGTTCGGCGATGACCGCGTCGTTGTCCGGGCCCACCGGGTCCGGGTGCTGATACAACACGCGCGGGTTGGGTGAGCGCAGCCCGAACGCGTTGACCACCAGCAGCCCGCCGGCGCCCCACCGCTGCGCGAACCGGACGCAGCGGCGGACCGTCGGGTCCTGCTTGAACGCGTCCGCCGTGGACGGGTTGGTCATGATGAACACCGTGGTCGCGGGGTTGTCGGACCAGCGACGGGTCAGCGCGTACCGGTAGGACCGGTCCGCGCTGAACGTCGCGGTCGCCTCCTCGTCCCCCGCCAGGTCGGCCCGGTCGACCACCAGCTCGGCGGTCACTGCGCGGCCGCCGTAGCCGGCTGGCCGTACCACGGCAGTCGCGCCTCGGCGGCCGCGATGTTCGCCGGCCCGTCGGTGCCGTGCAACGGGCAGTAGTCCACGGCTACGGCCCTTTCGAGGAAGGCGTCCGGGCACTCGCAGTCGATCAGCTCGACGCGGATGCACTCGCAGTCCCGGGCGATGCCCTCCTGGTCGGGGAGGACTTCGCCGCAGCCGCCGCAGCGGACTCCACGGACGAAGGTCACGAAGGGCCGCGGCGCCGTCACTGTGCCGCCCCCGGCAGCGTGCCGGCGCGCTCGGTGGCGTCCCCGATCGCGCGCAGGGCGTCCTCGGCGCTCGGGTACTGCGCGCGGGCCGCGCTCGTGATCGCCTTGAGCACCGCTCGCAGCCGGTCGATCTCGTCGGCGGCCGCGGCCTCGGCCTCGGCGACCCGCAGGTACTGCCGGACGGCGTAGTCGATGGTGGTTTCCAGGGTGGTGCATGAGTCGTCGTCGAACTCGTCGATGGCGAGCGCCTCGTGCGCGGCCTCGATCCGGGCCTCGGCTTCCTGCCGAAGCTGGTGCGGGGTCTTCCCGCCCGGCCGGACCACGATGAACGTGTAGGTGCGCTTCGGCGGCCACTGCTCGACCGGCAGGCCGGCGGCGGCCGCCTCCTCGCGGGCCGGGTCGGACATCGTCCACTCCTGCTCGAGGTAGTTGTCGCAGGGCCGATGCCGCACCAGTTCGTCGAACGCGGCGACGAAGTTGCGGGCCAGGTCGGCGGAGTGCTTGAGGCGGATCCGCACCTCGCCGTCGGTGATGTCCATGCTCCGCAGGCCGGTCTCTTCGAGTACCCGATCGACGGCGCGGTCGTCGGCCTCGGCGTAGACGACGCCGGCGGCTGCGAGGGCGTCGGCGACGTGCACGCGGTTCGGCGCCGCGAGGTGCATGTCCCGCTGGAACACGGCCATCGCGGCGTCGAGCGCTTCGCCGTCGAGCTTCTCGCCGACCAGGTCGGTGGTGGCCGCGCAGCGGTGCCCGCGGACCTTCGCGGCGATCTGCGGCCATTCGGTGCCGGGCGTCAGTTCGAGCACGCGGGTGCCGTGTTCAGCGTCCGGGTCGGCGGAGAAGCATTCCAGCCAGAGGGTGCCACCGTCGGTGGTCACGTACAGGCAGTTGGGCACGAGGTTCCTCTTTCGGTGCGGGGCAAGGGGTCAGGCGCGGCCGACGAGGCGCAGTTGCTCCTCGACGGCCGGCCACGCGGCGTCGGTCGGGTACCACAGGTTCTGGTAGCCGCGGTCCGGTATGGGCTGGGCGAACTCGCGGGGGTTGCGGATCCGCCAGTGCTTCTGCCCGGGGAACGCCCACGCGGGGCAGTCGCAGCGGTCGGCGGGGTTGTCGAACGTGACCGTGCAGATGTCGTACAGCTCGACCACGCCGACGATGCCACGCGGATGATCGTTGGGGTCCTTGGAGATGGTGGAGCTGAACAGGCCGGCCCGGTGATCGCCGGGCGTCTCAGCCAGGTCGCAGGTGAATGGGATCGCGCGGGCGTCCCATTTGATCGCTCCGGCGATCAGCAGGTCACCGCGGTAGCTGGTCGCCCAGGGCCGGTTCTCCGGGTCTTTCCCGGCGCGCAGGATCAGGGTCGGCCACGGCCGGTGTCCCGACAGTACGGGCAGCTTGAGCATCGGGAGTTCTCCTTGGTCAGCGGCGCACTTATGTCGGTCAGCGGGTTGTTGTCGTTGCGTCGTCAAGCCTAGTCGGGGACGCCACCCGAGACCAGAAAGTGAACGACACGGAGGTTGTCGTTTTGCTGGAATCCTGCACACCCGGACCTGACTTATGGAAAGAATTCGTGAATCACACCTAAATGCCCGGGTTCCTGTGCCCGTCTTGGTGCGGCCTCCGGGCCAGGCCGGGGCGGGCGGAGGCCGCCGCCACGGTGTGCAGCCCCAATCAGGAAGACGCGTGAGAGCCCCGGGCCGAACATCGGAGGCCGTCACGAACCGCACCACACCGCGCCGCGCCGCGATCGCTGCCGGCGCCGTGCTGCTCCTCGCGACCAGCGCGAACGTGAACCCGTCCGCACCCGATCAGCCGGCCGTCGCCGCACCTCCCGCCTTCGCGGTCCCCCCGACCTCGGTCACCTACAACCTGCCCGACATCACGCCCGCCGCCCGCAAGCAGCGTCCGGCGTCTCGAGCTGAACGCGTCACCACCCGCCGGGCCACGGCGCACCGGGTGCGGCACAGGCCGGTCGTCAAGGCGGCGAAGCGTAAACCGGCAGCCCGGGCGGCCACGCGCACGCACCGGGCCACCACCCACCGGATCCGCCACCGCGCCGTGCCCGTGCGTGCGGGCCGCGCCGGCACGGTCGTGGGGTTCGCCTACGACCAGGTCCACAAGCGGTACAAGTACGGCTCGGCCGGCCCCGACACCTGGGACTGTTCCGGGCTGACCGCGGGCGCGTACGCCCGCATCGGGGTGCGGCTGCCGCACAAGGCGGCCGGGCAAGCCCGCCGCGGGCATCGGATCCCCCGGTCAGCTGCCCGCCCGGGTGACCTGGTGGCGTGGGGCAGCGGCCACGTCGGCATCTACGTCGGGCGCGGGCGCGTGGTGCATGCGCCCGGTGCCGGCCGGCGGGTCACGGTCGCCCGGGTCTGGGGCACGCCCGCGTTCCGCCGGCTGGGCTGAGACGCAGCGCGGTGGCCGTGCCCCCTCTCTTGGTAGGGGCACGGCCACCGCAGGGCCTACGAGCCGTCCGCCTTCGGTGCGGCGACGGTGGCGTTGCCGACACACGGGATGAACATGGTGCCGGTGTGCCGCCAGAACGTGCCGTCGTGCTCGATCGGCAGGGAGCAGTGCACGCATACACCCTGCGGCCCGGGCTCGAACCGGGCGGGCCCTGCGCCCTCGCCGTCGTTGGGCGGTTCGTCGTCGAAGCGGCGCCGCTGGCAGGTCGCCGGCTCGAAGCACACCCACACCCAGTTGGGCAGTTCCTCGTACACCGGCCGGCCGGCCAGCAGCGCCGGTGTCTTGCGGAGTTCCCCCAGCAGGATCAGTTCCCGGCCGACCCTGTTCTCGGCGAACACGGTGCCGCACGCCATGCAACCCCGGCCGCCGGACTCGACGGTCACCCTCATCCGGGCGCTGTCGTCGTCGACGACCACGTTGGTGACCGTGCCGCTGCTGAGGACCACGTCGTGCAGGCTCGCCGACATCTCCGAACCGAGCAGCATGTCGAGGTCGTCGGCGGTCAGCGGTCTTCCGGTGTCGTTGCGCAGGTAGAACGTCGACCGCGTGTACCCGTCGGGTGCGATCACCGTTTGACTACCTGGATCGCGAACCCGGGGATGCCCTGGCCGAAGTCGGGGTCGGCGCTGGCCGGCCGGATCGGCGCGTTCAGCACAGTCTCGTCGACGTTGCACATCGGGTGCTGCTGCGACAGCCCGGCCCGGACGCCGTTGAACCTGAACTTCTCGCCGCAGCCCTCATCCTCGCAACGCACCTGGATTTCGAGGTTGTACGCCATCGGCGCGCCGCCCGAGCCGGGGTCTTCCTCGCCGAGGCGGTACACGTCGGCCTGCACGAAAAAGGTCCGGTGCGGGCAGGGGCGGTCAGGGTTTACGGCGGTGTCGGACAACGCGCTGTCTCCTCGAGGTGGCCTGCGGTGCAGGCTGACGGTCCGGTGCTGTGGGCGAAGGCGGGCTTACCGCGGGCGGGTAGCTACGCAGGGCGCGTAGCCGCCGGATCCACTGCCCCGCGTTGAACGACCTCACTGCGGTTCGACGCGTCGTATCAGTTCGGCGAGGCGTTCCGCCCCCTCGCCGGTGATCTCGATCATCCGCGCCGGCTTGGCGGCCAAGCCCCAGGCCGCGCCGGCGTGTGCCGCCTCAGCCCAGATCCGGTCGGCGTACCGGCGGGCGTCCTCCCGGGCGGCCCGGGCGTAGCCGCCCTGCCCAGGCGGGCCTGAGTACGGGCGCATGACGCCGAGCATCAGATCGACGATGTGGTCCGGCGCCTTCGTCAGTCCGTCGTAGCCATCCGGGCCCCAGGGGGCCCCTGACGCGCCCGGGGTCGGTGCCTCTCCCATGCAGACCACGGTAGCGAATCCCGGCCAAACCATCGCATCGCCGCGCAAACCGCCTCGCATCGGCAGATGTTGGGGCTACCCTGCGTGAAAAGAACCGGCCCGTCACGAGGCCCGCGCGCGCTCACCGCCCCACACCGGAGGCCGCCCATGTCCCTACCCGAACGCATCTACGGTTTCGACGGCGCCGCCGCGGACGATGTGTCCGTCGTGGTGATGCAACGCGAGCCGGGCGGCAGCTGGCGGGTCGAACGCACCGACGGCCCCGACGGCGACTACCTGGCCCGGGTCGTCGCCCGCATCGCCCCCACCCCGAAACCGCCGCCCCCGGCCGGGTCGTCGCTGGCCGGGCAAGCCGCGGAATGGATGGCCGCTCACAGCAAGGTGACATTCAAGCTGACCGATGAACAGCGCGCTCTCTTGGAACGCACGTTCGCTCGGCTCGCCGAAGAGGGGATGCTGACGCTCAAGTTCTGAACATGGGTGACGGCAGCGGACCCGACCGTCACGCTGCCGTCCATGCCCCAACGACTCGTCGTTGCTGCGCACCTTCCCCAAGCCTACGCCCACACCCCAGGGGAAGGGAGATTGATCGTGCCGAAACTGTGCGTGGTGTGCCGCGCCCAGCCGGGGCCGGTCTGCCGCGACGACCAAACCCGCATGGACCGGCAACTCGCCGCGCTGCCCGCCAAACTCGCCGCCGTCGCCACCGGCGCGCTGATGCCCGCCCGCCCCGCGGCCGCCGAACGCGTCGCCATGTCCGCGCACGTGCACTCCAGCCTGCCCGCCAACGGCGGCGCGCTGAACCTGATCGGCCCGGGCGGGGACGTGCCGCCCATCCTGCACCCGCTGGTGCGGCACTGGTCCACGAAACGCAAGGTGCTGGTCACCACGCACGTGGTCGGGTACGCCCGCACCGTCGCCGTTGAAGTCACCGACTGGTTCCACGAGATGGTCGTCGACGACGACGGCCGCCCGGTGATGGTGCCCGACGACGACCAGATCGGCGTGATCCCACCCCGCGAATGGCTCGACATGCAGGTCCGCCGCTGGCGTGCGCACTTCGGCCACCACGTACCGGCCCGCACCATGTTCGGCCCGACACGCGGCTACCTACCCGCCGCCTACCTACCGCTGCTCCCGCTGCCCGACGGTCCCCGGACGGTCGGGTTCCTGCTGGCCGCGCACGCCGCCGACGGCGCCTACCAGCGACTGGCCCACCGCGGTCTGCTCGCCTACGAGACCACCGGCGAACGCGACCCGGCCGTCGCCGACGTCGAAGGCCGCGGCCGCCGGTCGATGGGCTGGGACATCCACTACCTGCGCACCTGGCTGACCGAGGCATGCGGCCAGGAAAACCTGGACATGGCCGCGTTCGCCGCCCAACTCGCCGGGCTGCACGGCGAGATCGCCCGGGTACTCAGCGACACCCCCGACCAGGAATGGATCGGCCGGTGCCCGGCGTTCCTCGCCGAGTACGACCCCGACGGCGAACCGACCGGCCGGCAGAAACCGTGCGGCGCCGGGCTGTGGCAGGACAACGACGCGTTCATCTCCGCCCAGGTGGTCTGCCCCCACTGCCACACCACCTGGGACACCCGCGGCCACGCCGGGGCCGGCACCGCCCGCGAGATCCGCCGCGTCTGGCCGATCGACCGCCGCCGCCGATACACCGCCGACGAGGTCGACCGGCTCCACACGCCGCGGTGCGGCTGCGGGAAACGGGTAACGGTCGACTGGCGCGACGTCACCGGCACCCGCGACAAGCAACGCACCTGGCAGCCAGCCGGAGCGCACTGCCCGGACGGCTGCGCCGAGGCGAGGAGGACGATATGAGGCGCGGCCAGCTCAAAGGGCAGTTACCGGACCCGATCGCCCGGTGGGCCCCCGACGGCGACGGCGAGGTCCTGCTGATGGACACCGCCGCCATGGTGCTACACCTGCACGTCGGCGACCGCACGGTCCGCCGCTACGAGCCGGCCGCGTGCGACGTCGCCACCCACGCGCCGCTGTGGGACGCGCTCGCCGTCGGCGCCGCCCGCGCCCAGGTCCGCACCCGCACGCCCCGCCCGGGCCTCGGCGTGCTGCGGATGGCGAGCTAGTCCCCCACCGCCTCGCTGAGAGCGGCGTCGACGAGCGACACCAGTTCCCGGGCCTCGGGCGGGTAGATAGTGATCTTCCCGTCCCAGTTGGAGGACGTGTCCGCTGCGCATTCCCGGAGGCGGGCCAGCATGGGCCCGTTCAGGCGGTGCACCTGCTCCGAGACGGGCGCGCGGGTGACGCCGAGCGCGTCGTACGCGGCGTCGGTCGGCATCCCAGCCTTGATCCACCCGCTGCGAAGGAGGTTCGCGTGCATCCGGTGCGACGATGCTCCCACCGCTGACCGGATGGGCTTACCGGTGTAGATCGCTTTGAGCAGTTCCCGGCTTTGCGCGGGCGTCGGCTTCGGGTCAGTGGTAGGCACGGACATCAATTCCTTTCCTGTCAGTTGCAGGTGATACGGACGACGGCGCGCGCCGCGTCGGACTTCGGTTGGAAAGGGCCCTCACGCCGCTGCTTCTCGCCGCTCTTCAGCCGGGCCCGGCAGCGGGTGAACCGTTCCTGTCGCCGCCGTGGCCTTGTGTCGGGCGGCCCGCTGCGCGTCGTACTCGCGCTGCGCCAGCCGGCAGGCGGTGCACCGTTCCTCGTGGTGGTACCGGTGCAACTCGTAGCCCTTGCGCTGTCCGCATTGAGGGCGGATGACCGCTGGGCTCAGCTTCCGGCCGGCGGCCTCGTCGGCGATCTCTTTGCACGCTTTGCACCTGCCGTCGCCGTTGGGGTGTTTGGCGCAGCCGACCAGCGGCATCCGCATCAGGCGACGCTCCGCCGCAGTGGCGTTGTCGTACAGCCAGCGCGCCCAGACGCAGCGTGGGCACGGGTCCTTGCCGTCGCGGAGGTGTCGGCTGTGTGCGCCGATCGTGCCGCAGGGCTGCTTTACGCGGGCCAGGCGGGCGACGTGCGCCATCTCCCGCATCGACTCCAAGGTGACCGGTGGCAGCGTGTCGGCGGACGCGTCATCCCATTCCTGCCGGGCCTCGGCGAGCGCCGCGGTGCTCCGGAGGGCCTCGGTCTGCCGCCCCTCGTGGGTGCCGAGCCAGTGCAGCAGTTCGGACGGACGCGAGTCGACGTCGACCATCGCGGCGAGCGTGACGAGTAGCCCCGCCGCCAGGTCGGGCATGGTCTTCACCACGTCGACCAGTTCGGGAAGCAGTTGCCGGTCTCGGGCGAGGAACGCGAGGTGCCCGGCGAGGTCGATGGTCGAGTACGGGTCGGAGCCTGCCGGAAGCATGGCGCGCAGCGCTTCGCCAGCGTTGGTCAGGTGGGCAGTAGAGGTCATGGCTTTCCCTGGTCCGCGCTGCTGACGGCCCCGGTCGGGGGGATAGCGGTCCGGCAGCAGCGCTCGAAGGTGGGCTTTTGGTTCAGAGGGGGCGAGGGGGTTTTACCGGCGGCGTCTGCCGCCGAGGAGCATGACGGCGCCGATGAACACGCCGACGCACGCGCCGATCAGGAAGACGATCGAGTCGACGACCATGTGCCGTACTTCCGGGAACAGTACGAGCACGACGACCGCTGCCAGGGCGAGACCGAGCAGAGGGTTGCGCCGTGAAACGGTCTGGCTGTCGCGGGTCACCGGCTGCCGCCGCGGATTTTGCTGTGCGGCCGCTTCTCCGGCGGGCGGCCGCCCGCGAGGACCTTGTAGAAGTTGGAGCGGGAGCCGGGCTCGGTGTAGCCGAGCCGCCCGGCGACGGCCCGTCGGGCGGTGTCGTAGTCGACGTTCGACTTGTCCATCTCCTTGTCGACCATCCGCTGGGCGAGCCTGGTGAGCGCGGAGCCGGCCTCGTCGAGCTCACGGCTGCGGGCGGTGCGGCACATCACGATCATGTCGAACACCTCCTCAGGCGTGTAGCGGTCGGCGAGCGCGAGCAGGCCCTCGGCGCCGTCGTGGCGGCCGGGAAGCCGGTTGGCGGGAAGGGTCATTGGTTGCTCCTCGGGTGGGTCCGGATGTCACCACCCAGGCTAGTCGGGGTGACTCCGCATGGCAAGTCACCCCGACGTTGATTCTCAGTGGGATTCCGCTGGGTGCGTCCACAGCGTCCGGGCCCGGGCCTCGCCGCGGTCCCGCAGTTCCTTGCTGTCGTAGCACGTCCAGCACAGACACACGTCCGGGCCTTCGGCGCCCTGCTCGTCGGCGCGCAGCGGTGCCACCGCGTTCATACCCAGCACCCCGAGCGGGCTGTTGTCCCCGTCGGTCCAGCACGGCGCCGCGCAGACCACGCACCGGCCGACGTACCGGGCGGTCTTGTCGCCGCCGCCGAAGCTGCGGAACCGCTGAACCGGCGACGCGAGCGCGGCCTTGGCCGACACGTCGACCTCGTCGACCATCTCCCCCTCACCGTCGGCGGGCCGGTAGATGCTGGACGCGTGCGTGTGCACGCGGGGGGTCGCGTCGCCCGTGGCGGCCTTGGTCACCGCGAGCACGCACGTGTCGAAGTCCGTGCCGGATTCCCGGAAGGAACGGGCGGGCAGGGTTTCGATGTGCACGTCGCCGACCAGGTCGCCGCGCAGCGCCGCCGGTTTGCCGCGGGACCAGTCGACGCCGGGCAGGATCGCCACGAGCCGGCCGCCCTCGGCCAGCAGATCCCACGCCAGGCGAACGTGGTCGATCCAGATGGTCCGGTTGCCGGTCACCGCGTACGGCGGATTCATGATGATCAGGTCGTACTTGCGGAGCAGGGTGCCGCCGTACCAGGCGGCGTAGTCCTCGAACGTCCGCTGGTGGACCGGAAACCGGCCCCGCTGTTGCAGCGCCCGGGCCCGGTCGGGGTCGGACTCGACAGCGCACACGTCCGCGTTCGGGATCACCTTCAACACGGCGTCGATCAGAGCACCGCAGCCGGCGGACGGCTCGAGCATCCGGAACTTGTCCCGGAGCCTGCCCAGCTCGGCGAACCGGGCCACCACATGGGTGGCCAGCGCGGCGGGCGTGGGCACCCACCCCTTGGTGGTGCGTTCCGGCTGGGGTGCCGGCCCGCCGGCGACGAACGCCCGCAGGTCCGCCGACCGGTCGGTCTCGAACCGGTACGGCATCCCGCGTCGGCTGCCGCCCGCCGCGCCCATGCCCTTCAGCACGTCGTGCACCGCCTGCCACAGCGCCTTCGGCAGGGTGCCCTCAGGTAGCCGCAGCTGCTTACCGTCCAGCGACGCCTCGTGCAGCACCGCCCGGACCTCGTCGAGACCGTCACCAGCTCTGCCGAGGCCCGCGCCGGTCGGCCCCACCGGCACCCCGGCCGGCGCGTCGGCGGCGTCCACCCAGGGCTGCTCGCGGGGGTCCTCCACGTCCGCCCACAGGTACGCGGGCCACTCCTGCGTGACCGTCTCACCCTCACCGTTGACCAGCACCGGCAGCGACGCGGTCCCACCGTTGAGGACCGGGGTGTCCTGCACGTGGTAGCGGCGCCGCACGTCCGTCCTCACGTTCCCGGACCAGGTCAGGCCGGGCTCGTTCCAGATGTAGAACACGTCGCCGCTGCGCAGGTCGGCGACGGGCATCCGCCCGCTCAGGCGCATCTCCTCGGTGAGCGGCCGGTCGGCGGGAGCGTCGAGGACGGTGAACACCGCATCCGGGTAGGCGAGCAGGCCAATGTTGAAGCCGTACTCGCCCGCCCCGCGGTCGCCGCGCGGCATGACCATGTTGAGCGACAGCATCGGCTTGCCCTTGAACTTCGGGTGGTTCGCGCCGCCTTCCCCTCCGGTGAAAATGCGCGGGGGACTGGTGACGTATCCCCGGATCGGTTTGTGCTTACTGCCGTCCGGCCCGAACAGGCCCTTGTCGATCTGCCCGAACGCGCCCCACTGCACGTCGGCCAGCGGCATCGTCCGCGGCTGGCCGGGAGCCGCCGCGGCGGGCGGCTCGGGGATGGCCACCGGAGCGGCGGCCATCAGCGAGCCGAACTCGGCCAGCCCTTCCCACAGCTCCACCTGCTCGACGACCGGATCCGGGCCGGGGACGTCCAGGTCGGCGGCGAGGTCGGCGAGGTGAGCGTTCACCGCCGCGTCGTCCTCGTCCGGCTGCTCGGTGCCGTCGGCGCCGAGCATGAAGACTTCCCCAGTCGCGGGGACGGCCACCGTGACCACCTGGTAGCCGTCACCGCGGGTCACCCGCATCTGCACGTTCACCGTCGTGGATCGGACCGCGCCGTAGCTGGGGATCCAGTAGTACATGAACTCGCCGACCACCGTCCGGTCGACGCCGTCGACCGTGCCGCGGAGCGCGCCGTGCGCGCCCTCCCGGACCAGGCGCAGCGGGGTCGCGCCGACCTCGACCGGGCCGGGCCACACACCGCCGGCGATCGCCTCGTCCACGATCGTCTGCTTGAGCAACGGGCGGTGGTTCCCGACCGGCCCGCCGGACTCTGACAGGTACATCCGGGCCAGCGCGGCGTCGCCCTGCTCGTCCTCCGGCCCCAACACCAGGCCCGCCTCAGCGATTAGTTCTCTCACGGTGGGCCGCCGCCACGGCGGCGGCTCGTCGGCGTCGAGCACCGTGATGTCGGCGTCGAACGGGACGGCGATGGCCACCCCGTCCAGGTGCGTCGGCTGGGCCGCGACGGTGACCGCCATGCAGTCCTCGGTGGTCCAGCCCTCGTAGTTCTTCACCACCCGCAGCGCCTGGATCACCCAGCCGACCAGGGATGCCTTACGCCCGTCGGGAAGCATGCCGGTGACCTCCGCGAACACGCCTTCCGCGACCTCCTGCGCCTCGACTAGGCCCAGCGGCTTCCGCTCGACCGTGGGGTGCAGCAGCTGTAGCCGTTGCTGGTACTCGGCCTCCCCCGCCGTTTTGTCGGCCGGCACCGGCGCAGGGGCCTGGACGACCTTCTGCGCCCGTTTGCGGGTGGGCTTCTTCTTCGCCGGCGTGCGCTGGGCGTTGATGAGGTCACCGAACTCGGCCAGGCCGGCGAACAGGTCGTCGCCGATCACCGGTTCGGTCGTGCTGGCGGTGGTGGGCATGGCTTCCTTCTCGGGGGGCGTGGGCAGCGTCGCGAATACGTGTTCATCTGTCTGCGCCGCGGGGCGGCATTCGGCCTTGTGTTCCTGCATCGCCAGGAACAACCACTGTTCAGCGGCTTTCCAGCTTTCACCCGGGCCTTCCGCCGGGCACGGTTCCATCCGGGCGCCGCAGGCAGGGCAGATCCCGACAAAGGCGAGCGGAACGGTGTCCACGGGTCTATTTCTCCTCGGGTCCGGGGCAGTCAGGGACCTTCCCGCCGCCGTAGTTGTCCCCGCCCTCCCAGTCGTCCGGTCCGGGGCGGTAGTGGGCAGCGTCGCGAGTACGTGCTCGCGCCACTGGACGGCGTACGTGTAGCAGTTGCGGCAGTCCCCGGCGTGCGTGCACCCGGGCAGCCGGATGCGGTTGTGGCGGACGTGCTGCGACCACGCCATCGAGTCGGCGCTGGTGAGCAGGTGCCCGATGAGCGGCAGTGCGGATGTCTTGATGCCGAAGCCGTGCAGCTTCAGCCCCGAGGCGGCGAGGTCTTCGAGGTGGCGGATCCGCTCGACGAGTCCGCCGAGCTCGGTGAGCCGGCAGATCGAGCCGACCCCGACGCGGTGGCACGCGGCCAGGTCCACGCCGGCGTCGGCGTACATGCGGGCGTGGACGGCGTGGTCGCCGGGTTCCCAGCCTTGCAGCACGGGCATCCACGGGACCATGGGGAACTCCCGGACCAGCCACAGGTACGAGGCGGTCGTCAGGTCCTGGTGATCGCGGACGGTCAGGCCGGTCACGGCCAGCACGGGAGGCTCGCACGGCAGGTCCTGCGGGGCGACGAAGTCCGGATACCAGCCGTTGTTGTCGATGAACCGAAGAATCATCGACCCGTAGACGTCGTCCTCGGCGAACCACGGCACGTTCTTGTTGTTGCCGGTGAGCGCGATGTACGCGCCGGAGTCAATCCCGTAGCGGGGCAGCGCGGTCGATCCGCGACCAGCCATCCGGACCGGCCAACGCTCGCGGGGCGAGCGGTATCGGTCGAGCCGGGCGGCCGACACGAACTTCGGGATCCCCGAGCACAGGAACGCGCCGTCCGGGCCGCGATCGTCTTTGCCGAGCCAGGACGGCTCAGGCACACCCAGGTAGTACGTGAACTCGCGTGGCACCTCGAGGCGGGCGCCGTCCGACCCGCACCGCTCCGGGTAGAAGTGCTGTTCCCTCACCTGTCCCCAGGCGAGGAATGCAGCCAGGTCGGCGGCCTCGTCTCCGGTCGCAGCGGGCAAAGGAACAGGCCAGGCCATGTCGGTTAGCTCTCCTTCGAGGCGGGTCCGGGGCAGTCGGGGACCTTCCCACCGCGGTAGTTGTCCCCGCCCTCCCGGTCGGTCTGGGCGGGCCAGTCCCACTCCTGGAACCAGGCCGGGCTGTGCGGGTCGGGCCGGTTGTTCACCCTGATCCCGCACCACACGCAGTTCTTCCAGTGCTCGCTGGTCTTGGTCCACGAGTGCCTGCGCAGCGCCGGGTTGTACTTCGGCCGCCGCCGGCCGGGCAGCGGCTCGGGTTCCGGTTCAGGGGGTGCGGGCAGCTTCCCGGCGCACCACGGCAGCAGCCGCCCGTCGGGGTCGGTCCAGCGGCGGCCAGTGACGCGGCCACACTCCACGCAGCAGGCCAGACCGGGCGGGGTGAAGCCCTCGGCGGCGGGCAGCGGGGCCTGCGGGAACTCTGTGCGCTCCCGCTCCGGGCAGGCACTGATGTTCTCCGGGTAAGGCGGGCTGCACAGCCGGTCCTCGGCGGGATGGTCGAGCCGACAGTTTGCGTGCCTCTTGTAGCCCTTGCCGATCAGGTACCCGGGGCAGCACACGCAGCCGGGGCCGAGCGCGCATGCCCGCACCCCGACTTTGATCGGGGACCTGCGGTCCGGCGGCGCGAGCCGCCGGACCGTGGCCAGTTCGTCGTTCATCGCGGTTACCGGGCGGTGCGGGGGGCGAGTTTGTCGACGAGGCCGGCCAGCCAGACCGGCTCGCAGTCGGCGTAGGTCGTGTCGCCCAGGCTGATGGTCTGGCTGGCGCCGAACCGGCCGGGCTCGTCGGTCCGCTTCTCGATCTGCGGGCCGCAGATGACGGCGTGGCTGAACGTCCAGGTGACGCCGTCGGCGGTCATCCACACCAGCAGCACGTCGCGGGGCTCGTAGTCGCCCTGGCCGCCGCGCAGCGGGTACCGCGGTGAGCCGGTCATGCTGACCCGCACCAGGTACTCGCCGCCGCCGTCGCAGACCCGATGGCTCCAACTGGCCAGTTCAGGCTTGTCGCTCTTCTGGTAGATCCAGGTAACCGGCATCGGGACGGGCATGTGATTCGCTCCTCGGGTCAGGCATTGATGGGGTGTTTGGTCAGTTGTCCTGCGGTTCCTTGCAGGACGGACGTGGCCGCCCACAGCGCGCCGAATCCGTCCTGTTCCTTGTCCTCGACCCCGGCCGGGGCGGCGACCAGCAGCCGCTCGCGGGTCGGGTACGTGGTCTGCGGATCGATCAGCCACAGCTGCGGTGTGCGGCCTGGCTGGTGCCGGCCGTCTTGCGCCCGGGCCAGCATCAGGGTCATCTCGCGGCGGGTTCCGGTGTGCTTGGTGACGGTGCGCCGCCACGTCTGCCCCTTCGCCGAGCCGTCGCCGCTGCTGTCCTTGGTGGCGCCCTTGGGGCGGACGACGCGCTGCACGTCGTAGATCGCCCACTCGCACCGATCCATGTGCGCTTCGGCGGCGGCGAGGACCTCGTCCAGCTTCTGCTGTTCGGCGACCTGCCACGCCGAGATGTCCTTGAACAGCTTCATGCGCGGGTTCAGCGCCAACGCGGTAGCCTCTAGCACGAGGGTCAGTACCCCCGCGGTGGGCTCGGCCCGCCACCGGTCGGCGAGCAACGCATTCTTACGCTTGGATCCCCCGGCAAACGGGCAGTAGGCGCAGCAGGACCTCGGCCAGAGGATCCCGAACCGGTTGAGCAGGTACACCTCGCACTGCTCGCGGTCCCAGCCCCACTGGCGGAGCGGGTACACCGAGCGGCGGGAGACGTGCGAGTACGACATGTCCTTGTCGACGCGGGCGGTTTCCTCGGCGGCGAAACCGATGATGTGGATCCGTTCGGCGCCGCCGTACTCGGCCCGGGCCCATTGGTCGAGGGGCCAGCCCTTGGCCCGGTACGAACAGCGGCGGGACGCGGCCGCGGTCTGCGGCACGGTGCCTGCGGCGAACAGTTCGTCCGACAGCGCCCAGGGGCCGCGCATGAACATCTGCCACGGCTGGTCGGTGTCGTGGGTGGCGGTGTCGTCGAGTTCGACGATGCCGTCTTCCTGCGACTGCCCTGCCCGGCTGATCTGCACGTAGCGCAGGCCGGCCGACTGCATCAGGGGTAGCAGGTGGTCCTGCATCGCGGCGCGGGTTTCGTCGAATTCGTCCCCCGTCATGGCTGTGACGACGGTGATGTCGGCTAGGTCGACCCGGATGAGCCGTTTGCCGCCGTCATGGTCGGTGATGAGCAGCACCCGGGAGTCGGGTTCTTCGATCAGCCGGGTGATGATCGCGGCGGTGTCGACGCCCATGCCGTTGCAGAGTTGCACGGGCATGGACGGGCCCGGCTCGCCGTGCTCGGCGATCAGGTCGGCTGTGGAGCGTCCGCCCCACAGCCGCCACGCGGGCACCCCGTAGTCGAGCTGGGCGATCGCCGCGTCGACGGCGCGGCCCAGTGCGTCCAGGTGGTCGATGGTCACGGCGATCGTCTCCTCTCGTTCTGGTCACGGCCCTGGTTGTGCGTGGTTCAGTTGTCGCCCTTCGGGTAGGGCGAGCCGTCGCGCCACACCGACCCGATCAGCCCGGTGACGGTGCGGGTCTCGTCACCGACCGGGTAGGTCGGGTCGAGCCGGAGGTCGACGACGTGTTCCAGCCACGCCCGTTCGATCGCGGCGCGAGCGCGGTGCTCGGTCCCGGCGACCGACACGAAGTCGCCGGACGGGCCAGCGAACGTGGCGACGGTCACCTCCATCGGGAAACTCGCCCACAGCTGCTGGCGCTCGGCGTCGCTCAGGTTGGACCAGGTGTGCGGGAACTGTGCGTACGGGTCGAGGCCGGCCGCCGCCGCCATCTCGGGGGCCAGCGGCATGTAGGGCCGGAGAACGTAGTGGATCAGGTCGTTTTTCATCGGGGGCTGGCCTTCCTGGGGTCGGGTGGGTTTCGGGGGTCGGGCGGGGCTTGCTGCTATCGGTGGTCGCGGGCCGTCCGGTAGGCGGCGGCGACCGCTCCCGCCGCGGTGTTGGTCATGCGGGTTCTCCGATCGGGCTGTAGTCGCGCCACGCCTGCCCGAGCGGGCCGGTCATGACGTTGATGGCGTCCTCGGTCAGGTAGTTCGGGTCGGCGTCGGTCTGCGCGACGTGGGCCCGCCAGCCGCGCCACAGCGCGGCCCGCGCCTCGGCGGGGGTGGCGGCGACGGCGCGGAAGTCGAAGTGGTAGGTGGACGTCTCCGCGACCGAAACGGTCGGCGGGTACGCCTGCCACAGCTGGCGGCGTTCGGCGTCGGTGAGGTTGGCCCAGGTGTAGGGGAACCGGTCGTCGCCGTCGCGGCCGGTGCTGTCCAGGCCGAGGTCATCGACCAAGTCGGCCGACAACGGGGCGTCGGGCGACAGGATGTACATCTCCAGGGCTGTCATTCGCTGGCCCATCCGAAGAAGAGCCAGCCGTCGGGGATGGGGATGGCCCCGGCCGGCCCCCACGTGTCCGTCACCCGGTCGTCGTCGTCGTCGATCAGTTCCGCGGCGTGCAGGTGGGCGTCCTGCTTGGTCATCTCCTCGACGACGAGGATGACGTAGTCGTCCTTTTCGGCGATCGTTCCGGTGTAGCCGCGGCTTCTGTGCTCGTTCTGGGCTTCCCGCCGGGCCAGTTGGAACGCGGCTTCGGCGTCGGGCTCGCCTTCGACAGTGGTGTAAAACGTGGTGGCGCCCATAGCAAGTACCAGGCCTTTCAGTAGGTGGGGATCGGGTCGGGGTGTTTCGGGTAGGTACGCGGCTCGTAGCCGTCGGCCAGCGGGACACGTCGCCGCTCCCGGCCGGTGCCGAGCCGCAGAACGAAGCGGTGGTTTCCCGGGTGGTCGACGATGCGGGGCCGCACGGCGGCCCGGGCGCGCCGCAGGTACGCCTTGCCGTCCTCGCCCGGCAGGGGCTCGGGCGCGCCGGCTGCGACAAGCCGGCGGACCACCCCGCCGCAGCCTCGTTCCCAGGCCCGTACCTTCTGCACTACGCGGCGGGTGAGCACGGTGTTATCGGGCAGCACCATCAGGTCACCGGCGGTGGCGCGGCCGCAGTAGTCGGCGTTCAGCGCCTGGTAGACGATCCCGGCGTGGCCGGGCATACTCGGCCGGGGTACGGGGTCGGCGAACGTGACGACCGCCTTGACGCCCTGCCGGTGGGCGTCGCGCATCGCGGCCGCCCCGAACCAGCTCTCGGCGTTCGCGTCGACCGCGTCGAGCAGCACGAGACGGTTCCACTCGGTTGCCGTGCTGTAGCCGACGCTGGGCAGCGGGTTGGTCAGGACTTCCACGCTCTGCGGCGACCCGAACGTGGCCACGCCCACCAACTCGTCGGCGGCGCGGTGCACGAGCCCGTACCGCAGCTTCATCGACGGGTATGAGCCGCTGTAGTGGTGGCGGACGATGAAGTCGCGGGCCGTCTTCCAGCCGAGCGGCACCACCCGGTAGTGGGCCTGGTTGAAGCCACCCTCGGAGATGTGCCGCCACGAGTGCACGCGTTCGGTGGTGCGCTGGGTCCAGCCCGACTCGAACAGGGCGAGCTGGACCGCCGCGGGTGTCGTACGCCGGCCGATCACTGCGGCGCCCAGATCGGGGTGCCGCCGTCGACGGTGATGGTGGCCGCGTGACCGTAGCCGTCGACCTCGATGTTCGCGTTGCCCAGCTCGATCGGGTCACCAATGGGCAGCCGCGCATAGTCCAGGTCGATGCCGTAGATGGGCAACTCGGCGACGGCGGCGGCGACCAGCGCGACGATCGCGTTGCGTTTGTCCACGGCGGTCTTCTGGCTACCGGTCAGGACCTTGCCGACCGCCTCCGCGATGGCCTCTTCCAGCGACGGCGCTACTTCGACGGTGGGTACCGCGAACGACGGGGCCTTCCACTGGGGCTCCGGCTTCGGCTCGGTGGTGACGCCGGGGGTCGGCACGATGTAGTACCGCTGGTTCGGGTACCGGGTACGCCACTCGGCGACCATCTTCCGCAGGCCGTCCCAGCCGATCTTCTTGTTGTTGTAGAAGATCGTGGTCGGGGTGACCGGGAACGTCTTCTCGTGCCCGCGCTCGGAGACCAGCACGTCGCCGCCGGCGTCGAAGTGGGCTCGCGCCTCCTGCATGGTGGTCCGCTGCGCCACCCGGATCGGCGGCGGCGTGGGCTGCGGCGGAGGGTCGTCGTCCAGCTCGGCGATCGCCGCGTTGACTGCGGCGTCGAGCGCGTCCAGGTCGATGTCGGGGCTGGTCATCGTCGTCATCGCGTTCCTCTCGTTTCTCGGGGTGGACGGTCGGGGTGACCGGGGCCACTCGGCTCCCGGCCCGTCGGACAGCGCGGGCCGGGACCGGGCAGCGCCGGGCTGGTCAAGTCGCGGTGGCCCGCATCGCTGGCATGATCTCGGCGAGGACCCGCGCCATCGTGAAGCGCAAACTGTTGGGGTTTTTGTCGCCGCCGAAAAACCGGCGCCGCGTCCGCAGGCAGGTCTCCAGGGTTGTTCCGCCACCGTTGAACGGGTCGGCCACAAGGTCGTCCTCGTCGGTGGTGGAGCGGATCACCCATGACGGGATCTCGGCGGGCAGCATGTTGTCGTAGCGCAGCATCTTCGGCCGCCGCGCTTCCAGGAACGCCGGCCACACATCGACCGGGTACTCGCCGCCGTTGACCCCGACCGGGAACTCGGGCAGCACGTTGAACGTGCGCCGGGCGGAGCCGAGTTTCCCTTGGCACATCAGGGTGATGCGCCAGTGCTGGTGCACGAACCGGCTGGTGGTTCGCAGCCCGAACTTGCGGGGCGCGACGATCGAGTTGACGTACGTCAGCCCGGCGTCCTCGGCGGCCACCTGCACGCGGGCGGCCTGCTGCGGGCCGGTGACCACGGCGAGGTAGCCGCCCGGCCGGATCGCCGCCGCGGCGGCGCCGATCCAGCGGTGGGTGAAGTCGGCGTACTCGGCGGGGTCGACCTCTTCGTACCCGGAGACAACCTGATCGCGGTTGCGGGTGTAGACACGCTGGTAGGCGCTGTTGCTGGTGTCGTTACGGTTCAGCGCCCACGGCGGGTCGGCCAGGACCAGATCGATCGGCTCGTCGCAGCGGCCCAGGACGTCCCACGCCTCGCCGAGCACCAGCTCGAGCTGCGACGGGTCGTTGGGCAGCCACACGAACAGTGCCCTGGTCGGCCGTTCCCGGCTGCCTTCGATCAGCCACGCCGCGCCGTCGCGGGGTGCCCGGCCGGCACGGTGGGCGGAGTACAGCGCCGACCGGACGCGCCGCTTGTACTGTTCGCGGCCGTCCTCGACGCGTTTCCGGCCGCCGGGCCGGTCGGCGAGACCGGCCCGTTCGGCGACCTGGTAGAGCTGCGGCAGCGTGTACGCCCCACCGGCCAGTGCCCGGATCGTGTCGTACTCGTTGCGCAGCGGCTGACCGCTGCGTTCGATCTGCCGCAGCGCGATCTCAACCTCGTACAGGCTGAGTTGTTCCGCAGCCATCAGCCTGCGGGCCGGTTCAGCCACGGCCGGGCGGCCACCAGGGCGTCCGGGTTGAGGGCGTCGTCGATGTTGAGGATCAGCGTGTTGACCTCGTAGCCGAAGTGGGCGATGGACACGCTGTCCAGGAACCAGCTGAGCCCTTCGGTCGCGTCGTATGCGGCGCCGAGGTGGGCGTCAATGGTGGAGGCGACCTCGTGGTGCACGGCGAGGCTCGGCCAGCCGGCCGGGCCGGCCACCTCGGCGGCTCCCGGGTAGTGCCGGCAGTCGCGGTTGCTGTGCGGGTTGAACCACAGCGGCGTCCCCCCCTTGTCGAGCACCAGCAGCGTGGTGATGTCGGTCTGGTCGTCGTCGTCGATGTCCTTCTCGACCAGAAGCAGCGCGGCGGTGTCGCCCCACACTTCCCGGACGATCCGGGCGGCGACGGTCTGCTCGGCGCGGGCCACCGCCTCGCCGGACTTCTCGTGCTCGGCGTGCAGCGTGCGCAGGTGGGTGGTGACGGCCTCGTCCAGTTGCGGCAGGCGCAAAGTCATTTCGTGTCCTTCCAGTCGGTTTTGCGGGCACCGGCGTAGAACCGGTCGCAGGTGCGGGTGTTGGCGTGCTGGTGGCCGACCAGCCAGGCCAGCACGGTGGCGGCCTGGCTGGTCGGGATGCGGGCTTCCCGGGCGGCGGCGGCCGGGGACATGCCCCGCCCGCCGCCGCGTTCCAGCGCGGCCTCGACGCGGATGGCCGCGTCTTCGAGGTCGTCCGGCAGCACGGCCGGTGTAGCGGCCAGCCAGGTCACCGGACACCCGCCTTGGCCTTGGCCTTGGCCCGGGGGCGGCGGGGTGCGACCGCCGCGGCGGTCGTCCGGTTGAGGGCGTCCGCTGCGGCCATGCCGAGCCAGCCGGACACGTTGACGGACACCGCGTTGCCGGCGCCGGCGGTGCGCTCACCGATGTTGCCGGTCATCAGGTAGTCCAGTGGGAACGCCTGGGCCAGCAACTGCTCGTACCACTGGACCATCCGGTAGTACGAGGAGTCGATCAGGGCGTCGAGGTCGGCTGACGCGCCGTCCCAGCCGGTCATCAGGGCGTGCCGGTCGTTGGTGGTGACCGTGGTGAGCGGCTCGGTGGTGGGGAACGGCACCGCGGTGCGGTTGTAAGGCACGACCAGGCCGTGGTGGTTGGCGCAGGCCACGGTGGTCAGCGGGTCGTTGACGCTGGTGGCCACGCCGTGGTTACGGACGTTGTCGATGAACGCGCCGGGCGGGGTGCACAGCGCTTCCCAGTCCTTCGTGGTGCGGGTCCGGAACGGCTGGTGGATGCTGGCCGGGCCGGTGTTCCACGACCCGCCGTTGGCGTCCAGGAACGGCCACGGCCCGCCGGGCGGGCACGCCAGCCCGTCACCGATCTTCACGGTGCGGGCGGGGAACAGCCCGGTCACCGGGTAGGCGCGGTCGTCGCTGTGGTTGGAGTTGACCAGCGCGAGACCGTGGTCGATCATGCCCCGGCCGATACGGCGGCGGGTGTTGTCGACCAGCGGCTTCTTCCGGCCGCCGATCTGCTCCCCGATGTAGTGGAAGTTGATGATGGACTTCGCCGGGCGGGTGACCGGGTGGACGATCTCGGCGCACGACAGGTCCGGGCAGGTGAAGTAGTACTGGCCGCCCCGGACGCCGTACTTCCCGACGATGATCTCTTTGCCGCTGGCGGTGGTGTAGTCCACGTTCGTCTTCCACGTCTGGACTCCGCGCACCTCGGACTGGCAGTTGCCGCACCACGATCGGGGCCGGACAGCGACGTCGGGCTTGGCCACGTCACGCCGGTTGAACACGATGTAGATCCGGTCGCGGGACTGCGGGGCGGTCTGCCCGTCGGGGCCCTCGATGTGTGCGCTGTTCCCCGAGACGATCTGGTAGTCGTAGCCGAGGATGGCCATCCCCATCAGCCACCAAGGCGCCAGCTTCCAGCGGGTGAGGAACTCCACGACGTTCTCCACGATGACGATCGGGAAGTGGTGGACCTCGCAGGCCCGGATGACGTCGTACGCGGTGGCCCGGGTCCGCTCGAAGGTGTCCTTGCCGACCGGCCCGTACTTGAGGAGCTCGTCGGGGACCTCTTCGCCGGGCTGGTCGTCCTGCCCGTTGCCGCCGGCCGGCGAGATCTCGGTGCAGATCGGGGACGCCCACAGCACGTCGGCGCCGCGGGGCAGATTGCGCATGTCGTAGTGGTTGATGTCTGCGCACTCGTGGTCCGCGTCGCGGAAGTTCTCGCTGTGGGTGATGATGTTGCGGCGGCTGTGGTTGAGCGCCTTGAGCAGGTGCCCACCGGCCAGGACGAGGCCGCTGCTGCTGCCACCCGCCCCGCAGAACAAGTCCACGAAGGTGAACATGCGGGACTGGCCGAGGAGTTGGGTAACCCGGTCACCGAACAGGAACCGGGTGCGGTTTTCCGCGTTCCAGGACCGCTCGATGTCCGCGAACTTGCGGTTGATCTCGTCCTGGGACATGTTCCGCAGGTCGTCGCTGAACGCCTCGGCAGGGGTGATCGGCGACGGCGGCGGTTTCGGGCCTCGTCGCCGAGGGCGGGAGGCCTTGATTTCGTGGGCGATGGTGCTCATGAAGGCCTCCGGACACGGTTCGGGTGAGGGATCGGGCGGGCTCGGCCCAGCGATCGGGCGAATCCACCGGCGAGCAGGTAGTCGGCGACGCGGGACAGCGCTGTGGGCGGGTCGTCGTCGACCTGGTAGAGCGGGTTCGGTTCGGCGTCGATTGCTCGCACCGTGACGCCGAGCAGGTGCCCTGCGGCGATGACTTGGTGTTCGATCGGCATGCGGGTCCACGGCGATGCCTCGCCGGGCGGTTGCCCGTCCGGCGGGTCGAGCACCGTGACCACCGAGCCGGGGTCGACGTACAGCACCTCGGCGGTGTCCGGGTCGCCGTCCGGCCGGTCGGCCAGGTACACAGCGACCTGGTCGACGCCGGTGCAGCCGAACCCGGACCGCACGAGGTGGCTGTAGACGATGTAGCCGGCGTCGGTGACGTGGAGCCGGTCGCAGTTGATGCCGACCATCGAGCCGTACGTGTTCCAGGCGATGTCCTCAACGGGCACCCAGCCACGGCCGACCTCTTCGCCGGTGTGGCCGAGCAGCGTGAGTTGCGCGTCGACCGCCAGGTCGAGTGCGTCGAAGTCGATGTTGGGCATGTCACCTCCCCCAGGTGGTGAAGCGGCCGTGGTCAGGTCCGGGACAGCAGGTGGGCGTTGAAGAGTTCGGTGTCGAGCCCGAGCCGGGCGATGATCGGGTGGTTGCGGGCGGCGGCGATGATGTCCGCCATCGACCGGTTCTCCTGGAACTGGCGGCCCTGCATGTCGCCGCACGCCAGGCCGCGCGCCAGGTTGACGGCCTCCACTCGCGCGTATTCGATGGCGACGTCGGGCCGCAGCGCCGCGGCGAGGATCAGGTCGGCGCCGCCGGCGAGCACGCAGAAGGAGCAGGAGAGGCGGGTCATACCTGCGTCGTACGCCCAGTGCCAGGGCAGCCCGGACCCGCGAATCGCCGTCCACACCTGCTCGGTGGACCAGTGGTGGACCGGATACCATTCGTCGACGGCACGCATCGTGTTGGTGTGCGCGTCGGCGACGAACGGGATCTTCTTGGCCCGGGCGGACGACTCGGCGGCCCGGAACCCGAACACGTACAGCAGCCGGGGTCGCCGGCCGAGGTCGCCGAGCGCCTTGTACTCGGCGGTGATGACCGTTTTCCCCGGGCCTCGCTTGTGCTCGGCTGTACAGAATCGGCGGCCGTTGTCCGGAAACTTGCCCTTGCGTTCGATGTGGTCGAGCAGGTCCACGTCGGTGGCATGGCTGCGGCTGGACACGACCAGCCGCAACCCGAGCCGGGTGGCCTGCTGCTCGGCGAGTTGCCGGGTACCCGGCCGGTCACCGAACGCCGCGACCAGGGCCGCCGCGTTCGGGCCGATGTCGGCGGTGCCGGGCCAGGAGACCCGGTCGCCGAGCGAGTTGTACTGCACCACGATCCGGTCGAGCGGGTAGTCCTGCTCGATGGCCAGCCGGTACACCTCAATGATCGTGGCGAGGGAGTCTTTGCCTGCCGACGAATTGATGATGATGAGGTCGTAGTCCCACAGGTTGACGTGCGGGACGTCCGGGCCGAACAGTTCGAGCTGCGCGTCGACGGCCTGGTCCAGCGCGTCGAGGTCGATTCCGGTCATGCGGCGCGCCGCTTCAGCTGGCGGCGTTCCGGCGCGTCCAGCCCGCCCCAGACGCCGTACTGCTCGTTGTTGCTGAGTGCGTAGTCGAGGCAGGACACCGCGACCTCGCACAGGCCGCAGATCCGCTTGGCGGGTCGTGGCGACGCGCCGTTCTCGGGGAAGAACGCGTCCGGGTCGGTCTCTCGGCACAGCGCCAGTTCCTGCCACACGGGCAGGGGCGTCCCCGCCAGGTCCTTCACAGCGGCCTTGATCTCTCGGTATGCCTGAATTGTCTGCATGTCCCCTCCCTCCGGTCGCGCTCCCCAGTCCTGCGTAAATGCTATACACGGGGGACGACATTTTTAAGGTCTCGGAGTAATTAGCTGTGATCGGATATGGCTCGGGCCGCCCCCCGTCGAGGGGCGGCCCGAGCGTGGTGGTTTCCGGTCAGCCGATGATCTCGGCGTCGACGACGCCGGTCAGGTCCTCCAGCCGCTGCCGGAAGACCTCGACCACGCTGTTGACCCGCTCGGCCAGTGCCGTCAGGCCGTGCTCGGCGGCCTCGTAGCCGGGCAGCACGTCGTGCTCGGTCGGAACCAGTTCCTGCTCGGTGAGCCGGCCCAGCGACAGCACGAACCCGTCGACGGTCACCTCGCCGCTGATGCCGTCGGTCGGCGACTCGACGCCGGCGGTCGTCCAGACCTGCACGTCGGAGACACCCGGTCCGTACGTCCACACGGCGGTGGCGCGGAGATGGTCGAGGGTCTGCTCGGTCAGCCACCCGGCGTCGCCGTCGTGGCGCTGGTAGGCGGTGGCCAGTTGCGGGACGGCGTCGTACCTGCTCGCCGCTTCCCCGTCGCCGAGGTCGGCCGGTTCGGTCAGCCAGGTCCGGTAGGCGGCCTGGTCGAACGTCACCGTGTTGGGGTTGGTCATCGTGACCTCTTTCATCTCGGTAGTGGCCGGGCCGTGTGCCGGGGCCACTCGGCCACCCGGCCGCCGTAGCGGCCGAGCGCCGGGCGGGCACCGGGGGTCAGGCGAACAGCCGGTCGACCACCGCCCGCTCGCCGCGGGCGGCGCGGATGATGTCCGCCTCGGCCTGCCAGGTGCGGAAGGTGCGGTCGCCCTGCCGTTTGCGGAAGTGCGGGATGTTGTTGGCGCGGATCCCGACCGGGGCGGGTCCGTCGACGGCGAGCAGGTCGGACGCCGTCTGGTCGTGGTATCCGGCGGCGCGCAACGCGTCGGCGGTGGGGAACACGTCGGCCACCCGGTCGCGGGCCGCGTCGAGCAGGTGGTCTTCGCGGCCGCCGTAGCTGTACACCCACCGGAAGTTGCCGGGCGGGTCGGGTTCGATCAGCCGCCGGAACCGGGAGATCTCCTTGGTGTAGGCGTAGAACCGCACGCCCGGCCGGGCAGCCATGACCTCCCGCCAGGCCAGCGTGTACGGGTCGGCGAAGAAGTCACCCGCGTCGTGGATGCGGATGATCGCGGCGCCGCGTTTACGGCCGATCTCGGCGATCATCTGCTCGGTCCAGCCGGGCAGGTCGTCGAGCACGTACGCCAGGTTCCGCTGGTGTCTGGCGAGCACGTTGGAGAACCGGTAGGAGCCGGCCCGGGCGTAACACACCTTGGCGCAGATCCCGGCGGCTGGGCACGCGTTGTAGGTGCGCCCGTCCGGGAACCGTCCGGCCCAGGCGGGCAGGCACCAGTTCCAGATGCCGTCGCGGCGCAGGTTGCTGTTCTGCGTCAGCAGCCGGGCGGGCCGGTCGTGCAGACGTTCGGCAGCGGAGCGTTCATCATCCATCGCCATTCCCCTCTCGTCTCGGGGTGGCCAGCCGTGTTGCTGGGACCACTCAGCACTCGGCCCGCCTCCCCGAGCGGGGTGACGGGCCGGGCACTGGGCAGTTCCGGGTCAGGCGTAAAGCTCCGTGCGGATCGTGGCCGGGCGGGTCGTGACGTCCCGCCAGCGACCGCCGTACCACGCCTGCCACCAGTCGAACGGGTCGGGCGTGTTGCGGCTGGCCACGGACTCGGACAGCGCCGTCCATTCGTCGTTCGTGCCGGGGACCTGCGTATGGCGGCAGTCGGTCGCGGCGGGCGGGAACCCGGCCGCCGGCTTCCCGTCGTCGATGACGACGTGTTGCATCAGCCGCATCGGCAGCCGGCGCTGCGCGGCGATCTCGGTGACCGCGGTGGCCCACACGTGCTCGTCGATCAGGGCGTCGAGCAACTGCTCCAGGCGGGTGAGATCGTCGCCTTCCTCGTTGCGGCACAGCCGGGCGTAGGAGTCCAGGTCGACGAACTGCGCCGGGTCGGCTTCCAGCCCCGTCTCGCCGCCGTAGCCGCCGTTCTCGATCCGCCCGATGATGGCCCCGTTGCGGCGCAGGTTCGCGGTGAACGCAGCCGTATCCTGCCCCTTGCGATCCTTGTATCCGGTGATGGTCAGGCTCAGATCGGGCACCCGCAGCCCGGTGTGCGGCAGCCGCACCCGGGTGATGTCGGCGCGGGTCATCGGCTGGCCCGGCCGATCTCCTCGCTGATGTCCATCAGCCAGGTCTCGCCGTCGTAGATCTCGCCGCTGTCCGGGTCGAGGATCAGCACTTCCGGGGGAAGGTAGCCGCCGGGCACCGCCAACTCAGCGAGCCGGACCAGGTCGATGATCGCCTGGTGGGTCTCGTCGTCCAGCCGGGCCAGCACCGGCCCGCCGTACGCCTCGGCCTCGTCGCGGGCCCGGACCAGGGCGGTGCCGAACAGGGCCTCGTCGTACCAGAGGACCTCCCCGTCCTCGGCGGTCACCAGCCGCAGATTGATATGCATGCAGGTTGCGTCGCCGGCGTCGCACTCCCGGTCCTCGAACACGGCCTGGTGGGCGGTGGGGCCGAACGCTTGGCGCAGGATCTCGGCGGCAGCCGCCACCACGTTCGACGCGTATGCCCGGCTGGCCTGATGGGCGGCCCGGGCCAGTTCATGCCGGACCGAGCCGGGGCCGGGATGGACCACGTCGGGGGCGATGACGACGGAGATGATCGGAATGGGCCGGAACGGCGCGTCGATGTGGGCCATGCTAGGTGCTCGCTTTCCTCACGGGGTGGTTCGGCGGGAGTGCCGAAACCACTCGGCGCCCGACCCCCCGAGGTGCGGGGGCCGAGCGCCGGGCAGCATCGGATCTAGGCGTTCTGGCGGCGGCCGAGGAACATCTCGTCGAGCAGGTCGTCGACGGTCTTCCACGGGCCGTCACGACGGCCGTCGACCTCGGTGTACCAGCGGCGCTCGTCGCCCCACGGCTCGGGCCAGACAGGGTATTCGGCGCCGCGGACGATGACCAGGAACCGGTCCTCGGGCAGTTCCCGGATCGTCACCTCGGTGCCGTCCACGTCGTAGACGGACTCGCTGATGTACGTCAGCGCTTCCCGGTCGGCGGGGTTGTGGATGGTGAACGCCTCGCAGTGCGTGACGTAGAGCCGGTCGTACCCGAGCTCGTGGCCGGTCGAGTCGACCACGTGGAGTCGGTTCCAGGTCAGGTTGTACTGGGCGTTGGTGTAGGTGACCCGGTGTGGCCCGTTGTCGGGGCGTTCCAGGTCGATGAGCAGGGAGTCGGTGCGCTGCATGGGGTTTGTCCTTCCGTCGCGCGGTCGGTCGCGGTAGGGAGTGGGATCTCTCACAATGTAAGTCGGGGTGACTGATCCTGTCAAGTCACCCCGACTTACCTGTGGTTATGCGAAAAGGTCCGCGAGCGACACGGCCACCTCAGCCAGGTCGTCGCCGTCGTCGCTGTCGGCGTCCTGGCCGAGGCCGCTGGCGAAGTCCGCCAGCTCGGCCAGGTCGATGTCGGCTTCCAGCACGATGTCGGCGGCGTCGTTCTCGGTCGGGCCGGTCTTGTCCGACGCCGCGTCGCGCAACTCGGCCTCGATGCGGTCGAGCCTGGCCCGGGCCGCGGTCAGTTCGCCAGCCTGATCGAACGGCCGCTCGGCCAGTTCGTCGCACTTGGCCGCGTCGTCGAGTTTCTCCTGCTCGACCCGGCGCAGCCGCTCGGCTTCACCGGGTGCCCGGTCGATCAGCCGTTGCAGGCGCCGTTTGACGTCGGTGGGCTTCCAGAACCGGTAGCCCTCCTCTTCGACCGTGCCGTCGCCGCCGTTGACGACCAGCAGCGGCTGGATCTCCGGCTTCTCGGCCCGGGTGTTCCAGAACCGCCAGGTCACCGTGATCCGGCCGAACCGCATCGGCGGCCGGTAGTAGCGGAACCCGTCCATCGCCGCGTGGATCTGCTCGACGGTCTCGTCGTCGCTCAGGTCCAGGTCCTCGGCCCCGGCCGCGATCGCCTCCCATGCCTTCGCCTGCGCCGCCCGCCGCCGCGCCGACTCCCGGAAACCCGGCGCGTCGGAACGCATCCGGCTGACCGTCTGCCGGTGCGACCGTTCTTTCAGCGTCAGCTTCTTGATCAGCGCGTCGACGGTCGCCTTCTCTTCCAGCAGGGGCTGGTCGGTGGCTGCTGCCTTGATCGCGGCGAACGACAGGACGTCGTCGCCGGTCATGTCCTCGACCGTGCGGTCCAGGTTGCCCGACAGCATCTGCCCGATGAAGGTCAGCTTCCGCGTCAGCATCTGCCACATGTAGGCGTCGAACGTGCGTTTGGTGACGTACCGGAACACCATCACCGTGGCGTGGATGTTGCCCGGCCGCAGGCCCCGGCCGTCGCGCTGCGCCACATCCGCCGGCCGGAACGGCGCGTCGATGTGGTGCATGGCCACGACCAGCTTCTGGATGTTCGTGCCCACGCCGAGCTTGTCCGTGGAGCCGAAGACCACGTCGACTTTGCCCGTCTTGCAGTCCCGGAACAGCCGGGAACGGTCGGCGTCGGACTTGCAGGAGTGGATGAACCGGATCCGGCTCACGTCCATGCCGGCCTCGGTGAGCATCCGCCGGAGCCGGCCGTACGACTGGTAGTCCATCCAGGCTTGGCCGTCCGGCCCGTCCTTACGCTGCTTCGGGGTGCCCAGGTCCAGGAACCCGATCTGGAGTTTGCCCGGGTTCGCCCGCCACACCTCGATCATGTGCCGGGCGACGATGTGCAGCTTGTACTCCTCGTCGTCGACGAGCCCGACCAGGTGCGGGTCGGTCGCCATCCGCCTGCCGTCCGTGCAGATCTTCAGCATGTTGTCGACGTGCGGCAGGACCGCCCGCGTCCGGACGTCGTCGGCGCGCTCCACCAGTTCGGTGGAGAACCATCCCTGCGTGCCGGTCGGCTCGCAGGCGACGACCCGCAGGTCCATCGCGGGTTTCTTCAGCCCGAGTTGCTCGTCGGTGCGGATGTCCGCCGTCTGCGACAGCAGCACCCGCAGCTCGGGGGCGTTCACGAACAACGCCGGCCGCGTCTTCATCTGGAAGTTGCTGCCGTCGACGGTCACCTCCACCGAGGTGACGAACTGGACGTACGCTGCCGCCCACGCGTCAGCCGACCCGATACCGATCTCGTTGAGGTACGGCCGCATCGTATAGTGCAGGCACACATACAGTTCCAGCATCGTGTTCGAGACCGGCGTGCCCGAGAACAGCGCCGCGTGCGGGCCGCCGTTGTTGCGGTCCCGCAGGTACCGCAACTTCATGTCCAGGTCCGTCGCCCGCTTGCTGGGCTTCACGGAGAACCCTTCGGTGTTGCACGCCACCGCCAGGTTCTTGTAGTAGTGGAACTCGTCTACCAGCAGGAAATCCACCCCGAGTTGCTCGAACCGCACCCCGGCGTCGCGGCCCTTGACCAGGTCGCGCAGGTCCTGCACCTTGGCGCGCATCCGGTCGAGTTGCTTGGCCAAGCCCTTGACCATGCGGCCCTTCAGCTGCCCGCCGGCGGCGTCGATGACCCCGTCGCGCAGTTCGGCCGCCAGGTCGTTGAGGTAGGCGGCCTGCGTGTCGGGGTCAACGTCCATCGAGTTGAACGCGGAGTGCGTGACCAGCACCATGTCCCAGTCGCCGGTCGTGCACCGGGCCGTGAACGCCCGCCGGTTCGCGCTGACCGTCTTGGACGACCCCACGAGCACCTTTGCAGCCGGGAACAGCTGCATGATCTCCCGCGCCACCTGTTCGATCAGGTGGTTCGGGACGACGATCATCGGTTTGTTGATCAGCCCGAGTTGCCGGAGCTTCATGGCCAGCATCGCCATGATGTTGGTCTTCCCGGAGCCGACCGGCAGCCCGCACAGCGACGCTGGTGTGACGATCCCCCGGGCGACCATTTCGAGTTGGTGGGCGTACGGGTCGAACCACGGGGCGAGGCCCTGGATGGTGATGTGCGAGCCGTCGAAACGGCGCGGCACCAGGTTGTTGTACCGCTCGTTGTACAGCTTCACCAGCCGGCGGGTGCGCTGCGCGTCGGTCCACACCCAGTCGGAGAACCGGGCGCGGATCTCCTGCTGCTTCTCGCAGGCGAGCATTGACAGGCCGTGATCCTTGACCCGCTTCTCGTCGCCGTTGGCGTCGACGATCGTCTTGTAGACCGTCGGGGTTTTGCCGTTGAGTGCGAGTTGGATCAGGGTGTACGCGTCCACCCCTGCGGCGCCCCACTCGCCCGTCGCGGCGACGCTGCCGCGCACACCGCCCTGCGCGTTGACCTCCCACTGCCCGCCGGCCCGGGTGACCGGGGCCGCGTAGCCGACCACCTCTTTGATGAACAACTCGACGTCCTCGGGGCCGATCCACGGGGTGCCGAGGTTCGCGGTGATGTCCTCCGGGCCGAGCCACCGTGGCAGCACCGCGGCCAGCGCAGCCACGTTCCGGGTGAACCGGTCGTTGTGCCCGGCGGCCTGCTCGGCGGTGCGGTGCTTACCCCGCACGTCCCCGGACAGGTACTCCTCGGCGGTCAGCCACCGCAGCGTCGCCGGGTCGAGGTAGATGCGGTCGCCGAGCATCTCGGCGATCGCATCGTCCCGTGCCTCGGCCCGCTGCGGGAAGTGGACGTCCTCGTTGCGGAGCACCGTCTGGCCGAGCACCAGGGCGATGTAGTCCATCCGGACCTTGCCGCCGAAGCGGTCCAGCGACCAGGCGAGCGCCTGCACCGGGTCGTCGGTGCGGGTGCGCAGCACCGGCGGCACGTTCTGGCGGCGGTGCTGGATGTCCGCCGGCCGGGCCCGCATGCCCGCCTCGTTCTCCTCGGCGTCGCCCTCGTCGACGTCGTCGAACACTTCCAGGGCGAACACGAGCATCGCGTCGGGGTCGTGGCGGAACCCCTGCATGGTGGGGAAGGTGCGGGTCCACTGCTGCTGCCCGGTGTCCGGGTCGATGCCGGGGCGTTCACACTCGGCGTACGCCTTGGCCGCCACGTCGGCCCGTTTGGTCTTGGTGGCTTCGTTGTACTGCTCGCACGGGCCGCACTGCCCGCACCGCTTGGTGGACTTGCTCTGCGTGTACCGGTTCACCGGCCCGTACAGCTTCACGTACGCCTGGTAGGCGGCGCGGACGTCGGCGCGGATCGGCTCGATCGACACGTCGGACCGCTTGTGGTCGGCTTCCGCCTGGACCAGGTTGAGGGCCAGATCGCGCAGCCGCAGCAGCCGCACCAGTTCGTCCTTCGGCTTCGGCAGCGGCGCCGCCCGGCCGTCCTTGACGACCAGCACCCCACCGTCGTCGGCGAACCGCATCGAACCCTCGATCCAGCCCTCCTTCGACATGACGCCGGCGGCGCGCACGTCGAACGCTGCCGGGTTCGGCGGCGGCGTCCACAGCAGGTTCCGGGCCGTGGCCATCGGCACCAGCTCGCGGCGGGTGTAGTCGAGCAGCCGGTCGACCAGTCCCGGGCCGCCGCGGTGCGCCTCGACGGCCACGTTCAGCCCGTACTGGTTGGTCGAGCCCTTGCCCATGGTGCCGAGCACCGAGCCGGGCTCGTCGAACCACCACTGGTTGACCGAGGTGGCCGCATCCCACGGCACCGCCGTGGTGTCGGTCCACGGGTGGCCGTGGGTGGCCAGGTCGGTGCCGCCCTTGCGGCGCAGGACCACGATGTCGGCGAGCGCGTCCGTGCCGCCGCCGAGCGCCCCGTTGGGGAGCCGCACCGCGCCGACGAAGTCCGCGTCCCTACCGATGATCGACCGCCGCTGGAACTTCCAGGCGTCCATCGTGTGCCGGGATGTGATCATGATGGCGTAGCCGCCCGGGCGCAGCGCCTTGACCGCCCGCCACAGGAAGTAGTCGTGCAGGTTGGTCAGCAGTTCCTTGTCGTCGCCGCTCACGTCGGGGTCGAACACCCGCACATCGCCGAACGGCACGTTGCCGACCACGGCGGTGAAGGTGTCCGGCAGGCTGGTGTCCTCCAAGGGCGCGTTGATGACCCGCACGTTCGGGTGCAGCAGCCCGCAGATCGCGGCCGCGGTGGGGTCACGCTCGACCCCGACCAGCGGGGTGCCCTCCGGCGCCGCCTTGAAGAACGCGCCGCCGCCGCAGCCCAGCTCGGCGACCGGGCCGCCGTCCCAGCCGAACGACCGCAGCATCTCCCAGATGCCGGCCGCCACCTCGTCAGGCGTGTAGAACGCCATGTAGGTGCCGCGCATGCCGAGGTCCAGATCCTCACGCGTCAACGCGCCGGTGACCTCTTCGGCCATCTCCACCCACGACTGCGTGTCGGGGGTGAACAGCTTCGTCAGCGGCCCCCAGCCGGACCATTCGCGCAGCACGGCACGCTCCGCGTCGGTCGCGACCGTACGCGCCTCCTGGCGGATCTTGGCGAGGGTCGTGATCGCGGCGACCGACGCGCGTGCCCGCCCGATCGCGCCGATCCCTCGGGTTTTCTCAGCCGTTTCGATCATCGGGTTTCCTTCCTTTGCTCGGGTGTCGCTGCCGCTCTGGCACGACTCGGCGCGCCGCCCGACACCGTCGGGAAGCCACCGGGACAAGCCAGACCAAGTCACCCCGACTTACCTGTGGGCAGGGTGATGCCCTGCCCGCAGGTAAAGGCGCGGGGCTCAGCCGGTAACGCTCGACGCGCGGGCCGCGAGGCGGGCGCTCACCAGGTCGCTGACCATGTTGGTCTCCTCGACGAGCGCCTGAAACGCGCCGTCGTCTCCCTCGGGCCACTCCCACCGCTGCCCGACGTGTTCGAGATACATGTTCGCGTCGACGTGGTCGTGCAGCTCGCTGAACGAAACGACCGTGGCGGGCACAACCCCGTCCGCGATGTCACCCTCCACCAACTCCATGACCTTCGTGGCCAGCGCGTCGACGCGGTGCGCCTGCTCCCACACCTGCGCAACCCCCGCTCGCGGGTCACGCCCGGCGGCTGCCGCCTTGACCTCGGCGAACGTCATCCCCTGACCGTCGACGTCCTCCACGACCTGGGCAAGATGGTCGGAGAGCAGCGTGACGATCGCCGCCGCGCTGATCTGGATGGGCTCGACTTCCAACCGCACCTCGTAGTTGCATCGCAGCAGGTCCATCGCCTCCCAGTCGTCCTTGTGGTCGGGGAACGGCGCACCGTCCTCGCCGTTGTTGCGCAGCCATTTCGCCTTCGCCAGTTCGGCGCCTGCGCGGGCGGCGTCTTCCTCGGTCCGGTGCGCCGAGTGGTCCGTGCTCGCCTCGTCGTCGTCGGTGAACACAACCGCGTACATCGTCACCATGTGCATACCTCTCTCTCGCTCGTGTGTCGCTGCCGCTCTGGCCACGACTCGGCGGGCGGCCCAGCACAAGGGCTGGGCTTCCCACCGGGCACGCGTCAGTCGTCTCGCGCGTCGAGCACCGCTTGCATCTCCTGAATCCGGTACACCTCCGACTGGTCGATATAGATCAGGTCGAGTAGACGGCGCTGGAAGACCGGGTCGCCGATGCACCGCTGGATGTCCCGCAGGATGCGGCACAAGATGTCCCGCTCCCGGCCGTCCAGCGCCCGTGGCTGCCTGATCCACGGGCCACCGCAGTAGGGCTCTTCCCGGCCGGGGTCGTGGTTGTCCAGCATCAGCCGCACACCACGCCATTTCTTGACTGCGCGGCCACCGAACGGAGCCCGCCACGGACCGCCGGCGAGCGCGTGCAGGAACTCGCCGCGCTGCCACCCGTCGCCCCGCTTGGTGCGGATCGCGATGGTCCGCCCGTCCGGGTGGGCCAGCACCGTCACGTACGTGCCGTCGCCCTGGGCGACGCCCTCAGTGCCCCAGTACCACGGGCCGGGCGTCAGGGGTGTGAACCCGCCGCCGACGGCCGACATGAACGCCATCTGCCCGGTTGTCCTGCGCATCGCTCAGCCCGCCTCTTCGATCGCAGCGATCGCCGCCTCGAAACCCAGTTGGCGGAGCAGGAACGGAATCTGCGCCGTCAACCCGCCGTTGTTGACCTGGCTGGCCTCACTGGACGCCACGTCGTGGACCAGATCGTCCAGCGTGTTCTCCGCGAGCCCGGCCGTTCCGAAGCGGGCCAGCAGCGCCGCGACCATTCCCCCGGCGGCGGGCCGCAGCTGCACCCCCCGCTCCCGCAGCCGGTTACGGACCGTCTGGTCGGACACGCCGTAGCGCCTACCGATCGACGTGGGGCCCTCGCCTGCCAGGTAGGACCGCGCGATGTCGGCCTCGTCCAGCGCCTTACGTTTCGCACCCATCCGGGTCTCCTTCATGGCTCTGTTGCCGTCGCCTGTCTGGCCACGACTCGGCGGGCGGCCCAGCACGGGTGGCTGGGCTTCCCACCGGGCACGTGTCAGCGCAGCCTCCGGCAGCTTCGGTAGAGCTGCCGGATCACCGTGCGGGGGATCGGCCGCACCCAGTCGGCGGGCCGGTCGGACTGGTCGTGAGCGCAGCGCTTGCACAGCACGTCACCGGGTTGCCCGTCGCGTAGCTGCACCTCGGCGGGGTGGTCGCAGTAGTCGCAGGGCGTCGCCAGCCGCCACGCCCCGCTGACCGGCTGCGGTTGGTGCTCGCCGTCGATGCGGGCCAGCACACCGGCCGGCCCGTGTGCGGTCACCGTGGCGGTGAGCCCGTCCGGGGACCACAGCCGGGCTCCCGGCCGCAGCAGGGTCGCCGTGGCCATCACCCCCACGACCCTTGGCAGCCCTGTACCAGGCAGTCCTCGTCGAACCCGGCGCCGCACCCGGTGCAGGTGTAGCGGACCCCGCGGCCCGGCCGCACCGGGCGGGAGCCGATCGTGGTGATCGCCGCCTCCTGCTCGGCGGACAGGATCTGCACGTGCTCGTTGCGTTCCACGTCGACACCGGTCACGAAGTTGCGGTCGGGCACGGCCACGTCGGCGATCCGCTGCGCGGTGAGCGTGTCCGTGCCGAGGTCCTCGGCCAGCCGCAGCAACGCCCGGCCGTACTGTGCGGCGAAACGCCCGTGCCGGTCGGGGTACCAGCTGGCGACGTCGGCGGCCGAGCCCTGCGTCCAGGCGTCCAGGTGGTAGGTGCGGCCGCCGAACGTGATGGCCACCATCGGCCCGGGGTCGTCGTCGTCGAACAGCCGTTGCAGGTTCGGCTTGGACGTCCACGTCAGCGTCGCCCTGTACTCGCCGTCGACGGACTCGATCTGCCCGTTCCGGAAGGTGAAGTCGTCGCCCGCCTCCAGGTCGACCAGCCCGGCCGCCTTGTCGAGGATCGCCGCCGGGGTGCCCGTCCAGTAGCCGCCGTCCGGTCGCATCCTCGCCCGCACCTCGACCGTCGGCGCCCACTCCGGCCCGTCCGTGTACGCCTCGATGCTGCGCAGCATGTAGACGAAGTCGCAGTAGGTCTGCCGTTGCGACCAGTCGTCGGGCCGCTCGTTGTCGGCCCGCTCGTTGGCGACCTGCATGACCCGGTCAACGATCCTCATGGCGCGTGTCTGCCCGTCCAGTGCAAGCATCATCGGCTTGCCCTCCTGTTCTGTGCTCGGTGGTGTGCTGGCGGTGTGCCAGCGCCACTAGGCACCCGCCCGGACCGTGGCCCGGGTGGGCACCTGGCAGCGCAGGTGTCAGTCGGCGTCGCATTCCTCGACGTACTGCGCCTCGATGGACTCGACCAGTTCGTACGGGTCTCCGCTGGTCACCACGTAGCCGCCCGGCCGGCCGCCTTCGACGGTCCGCACGTACAGCCCGGCCGGGACGACCGTGTACCCGTCGTCGTAGGGCTCGTCCAGGTCGTGGACGTAGGTGGCTCCGCCGTGCCAGTCGGCGTCCCCGGCGGCAGCGTCCGCCTCCCGGGATTGCAGCGCCTCCACCCAGTCGGCGGAGATGGTCAGCCCCGTGACGGTGATGTCATCGTCCGGCACGGTCACCACCTCCCGGTCAGGTCGTTGACGTAGTCCTCGGCCGCCTTCTTGGCGGGGCTGTAGTCGACGGGCAGGCCCGCCCTCTTGGCGGTGAGCTCGGCCAGCTCGATCGCGGCCAGGATGTGGTAGTGCGCGTCCTCGTCCCCGTCGGTGGTCTCGTCGCGGCCGTCGCCGTAAGCGTGGGCGTAGAGCAGCGACGCGGCGACGTCCGAGTTGCCCGACACGGTCAGCAGCCGGGCGAACACGTCCACCTCGTTGCAGGTCAGCCCCCCGGTCCACTGGGCCATGCCGGGCTGCTCGACGCTGTCGCCGACCGTGTGGGCCCAGTCGTTCACCGCGTCGACGAGCGGTGACATCCAGCGCTGCGCGACACGCTGGCCCAGCTCGGCCAGTTCGGGGGGCGTGCTGACCAACTCGGTGCCGACGCCGGCGATTCTGAACCCGACCTTCCCGGCCGGGACTACGCCACCCGAGTGCAACTCGTCGCCGCCCATCAGCCACGCCTCGACGAACCCGCCCGTGCCTTCGATGATCTCTGAACTCGGCATGCCGTTTCTCCTCGTGTTCGGTGGTGTGCTGGCGGTGTGCCAGCGCCACTAGGCACCCGCCCGGCCCGTGGCCCGGGTGGGCACCTGGCAGCGCAGGGTCAGACGTGCAGCGCCGGATACCTGTGCACGTGGGTCTCGTAGACCATGAAGCCGATCACTGCGGCGTTGTACGCGGCCCGGTCGGCGGCGAGCATGCTGTCGTGCCGGGTGCCGTCGAGCGGGTGCCGGTCCGGCTGCCGGTAGTCGCCGCGCCACACGTGCAGCTCGGTCTTACCGTCGTGGACGGCGGCGTGCTCCGGGGTCCACCCGGCCGGTACGGTCACCGACTTGTGCCAGCCGTCGACCGGCACCAGCGCCGGACCGCCGTTGTGCAGCGTGGGCATGTCGTCGAACGCCAAGTCGTGGCGGATGGTCCACACCCGGTACCGGTAGTCGAGGTCCCGCCCGTGGAGGTTGCCCTGCACAGCCGGGATCCAGTCGCGGTAGGCGTCGTCGATCGGGACGAGGAACGCGTCGACGAACAACTGTGCCGCGCCGAGCAGGGTGCCGCCGCTGTGCTCACGCATCAACTCACCCGCCCGTTGCCGGGTCAGCCGGTGCCGTTCCAAGGTCTCTTCGTAGAACGAGAACCCGGCACCGTGGATAGCGACCGTCCCGGCAGCGACCGCCCGCAGGTTCTCCACGGCCAGCCCGATCGCCTCGCCGCTGGTGTCGTCCGCTTTGATGCTGGACTGCGCCGCGATCGCCGCCGATAGCTGCTCGGGGTAGTCGCCACCTTTCGGGTACACGTCCAGCAGCACGGCGGGCAGTCTTCCGTCGACCAGCGCTTTCGCGATCTGCCCGACCGCGTGGGCGTAATCCCACATCCAGCAGTTAAGTTCGGCTTGCATGGCGCGTGCCAGCGCCAGACGCGGCGTGATCATGCGCTCTCCTCTCGTGGTGGTCTGGCCCGGTGCCAGCGCCACTAGGCACCCGGCCGGGCCGCGCACGGCGGCCCGGTGAGCACCCAACAGCGGTGGAAGGTCAGGCGACCGCCGGAACCCGGGACGCGTCGACGATCAGCTCGGCGAGAACCTCGAACGGGTGCCGACGGCGTGCGTTCTCCGGCAACGCCAGCCAGTGCGCCTCCGCGTCGTCGGCCCGCTCGATCAGTTCCCGCCACAAGTCCTGCGTGACGGCGGGAATGTCATCGGTGCAGCCCATGAGGGCAGTGCGCAGCGAGCCGAGCAGCCAGCGCGCCACCCGCATGTTGCGGTCGTGACCGCCAGCGTTGTACACGACGTCGCGGACCAGGCTGTACCCGTTGACGTGGGGTGCCACGAACAGGCCACCGACCAGCGGGCGGCCGTCGGGGCGCGGCGCTTCCAGGGTCACGGTGGCGCGGGCAACCTCGCCGCCGTTGTCCGTCCAGCGCACTTCCAGGTTCCACCCCTGGAACGGGCCGAAACGGAACGGGCTGCGGATGCTTCCAGACATGAGTGTCTCCTCAATTGTTCTCGGGGTGGTCGGCACCGTGCCGAATGCCACTAGGCACCCGCCCGGCCCGTTGTGCGGGCCGGTGAGCACCTGGCAGCGCCGGTCAGGCTGTGGTGGCCTGCTGCCACCACTGGTCACGCAGGCGGTCGTGGCGACGCTTGCTCATACCGTGCATGGCACGGTTGGACCGGCGTCCGGCCACTCGCCGCCAGCTGGCCGTACGGTGCACGGCGTAGCTGCACCAGGGCTTTTTCACGGTGGGGGTGTCGATGTGCATCGGTGATGTCCCTTCGCGGTTTGGTGGGATGGGTCCGGCCGGGTGCCGGGGCTCCTCGGCACCCGGCCGCCCCGAGGGGCGGTCGAGCACCGGGCAGCGCCGCAATTCCGGGGCAGGCTCCGCCCTTGCACCTACCCGGGCCGCTCTAGCGCAGGACCGGGCAGGGTTGTGGGAGGTCTCAGTCGTCGCAGCCGCAGGCGAGCGGCCCGTCGTGGTCGTGGGAGTGGAACCGCGCCACGGTGCCCGCATCGGGGCAACTGGCGGGCGTACCGTCGCCGATCCGCCTGACGTCCGCCCACTTCGGCGCAAGGGTGCACTCGACGTGCACTCCGTTGTCGTGCAGGCCCCACACGTATTCGCTGGTCACGGGCATGGTCCCGCCTTTCAGGCGTAGGTGATCGCTTCGATGCGTCGCTGATGCCGGTCGGCGGGCGTACCGCCCCCGTCGCCGTACCAGCCGCCGTTAGGTTCGGTGCCCGGCTTGCGGTGCACCGGCCCCGCGGGCATGGCCCATGTGGTGGGCGTGGCGGTGCCCGGAACCCGGCCGTTGAGCCAGTACGGGACGGGCTCGCTCAACCGCTTGCGGCCCTTACGGTCGACCTCGGCGAACTGCACGATCACGACTTCCTTGTGGTCGCGGACGCCCCGCTTCATGGCCACCACAGACCGCCCGTTGATCTTCGTGCCCCGCGTGATTTCCCGGCCGCTGATGCCCTCGTTGCGCATGGTGCTCTCCTCGGTTTAGTCCTGGCATGACTCGGCGGTCCGCCCGACAACGTGTGCCGGGCGGCCACCGGGACTCGCCAGAGCAAGTCACCCCGACTTACCTGTGGGCAGGGTTCAGACGACGGCCAGACGGCTACCACCCGGACGGACCTTGTTGACCAGCGCCACAACCTGCTCGATCTTCTTGACCAGCGCGTCAGAGTCCGCCCCCTCGACACCGGCGACGACGGTCATCACCAGCTGCTTGGTGACCTTGTCCCGGCGGGTCTCGACACGGACGCCCTTGAAGGTCCGGCCGTACGTGATCTGCGAGGAAAGAGCCTGCCGCAGAGCGTGCGCAGTGTCGCGCATGGCCTGCCCAGAGACCTTGTCGTCCCGGAACGCAGCCGTGACCGTCAACCCGGTCACGTCGGTACGCTCGGTCGCCTTGACCGCCACAGCCGGGGCAGACTTCCGCACCCGGGCCGGAGCAACCGCCGGAGCGGCCACGACATCCACGACAGCCTTACCCAGCCGCCCACGGCAGGCCCCATTGTTGAACGTGTGCAGGGCCAGCTTGCCATCGACAACCTTGACCATCACGTGGCACAGCGGGCACTCCGCCTTGACCTCGTCAGACGGCGCGGCCGGGAGCGCTAGCGGCGCGGCGAACACGACAGTCTCCACCTTTGCAGCCGGGGCCGGGGCCGGGAACGCGCCGCAGGTCGCGCAGTCCACCGACGGCATGCCGTCGGCACCCTTACCGAGCCGCCCAGTCTTCTCATCCAGGTCCGCCGCGCCGCACTGCCCGCACTTCGCATGGCCGAACGCCAGAGCCCAGGACAGGGTATTGCGGGCGGCATCGTACGCTAGCTGCCACTCCTGCGCCTGCTCACGGGTCATCCGCACCGGCAGCGCCTTACCGTCGGGCCCGGTCTTGCTGATCTCGCACTCCACCCGGTACAGCGGGTTACCGTCCGCGTCCGTCAGAGACTCCAGTCGCTCGATCGCTTCCGCGACCTTGGCCACGTCGTAGGCGTACCCCTGCGACCCGGGGATGTAGAACGACTCGTTATCGCGGAAAAACCACCAGCCCAGCCCGTCACGGCCGAGAGCATCCTGCCGCTTCGCCGAACCGATGGTCAGACGGGCCGGAGAGTCCTTTTCGATCCCGAAGATCGCGGTCTGAGTGACGCCATCGTGCACCAGCCGCAGCACGGTCACGGCCGGGGCAGACTTCGCCTTCACGGCCGCCTTGGGGGCAGCTTTCTTCGCCGGAGCGGTTTTCCGCGCCGCCGGGGCAGCCTTTTTCGCCACTGCGGCCTTGGACGCCGGCGTCTGGACCTGGTCCACCCTTTCGACGACCTCGGGGGCCGTCGTCGGCAACTTCTGCCGCAACGTCTCGGCGACCTCGGCGAACGAGGGTCCGGAACCGGGAACCGGCTTGCTGTCGACCATCGTCGGGTAACGGAAGTCCGGGAAGCGGCGAGTGCCACGCTCGGCCACGGCCACGGCCTGCTGGAAATCGCCAGCGTCCATAGCGGCCTTGATCGCCTGTGCGATCGCCAGCTCTGCCTTGCCCGGTTTGGTGGTGGTCGGTGCAGTCATGATGATCAAAACCTTTCGCGATCGTTGGTCCATTGGCGGACCGCAACAGGCACCGAATGTGCCTGCTCTGGAGAGCCAATGTGGCCTGGATGTGCCGGACCGACCGGTCAAACCGACCGGTCCGGCACCCAAGAGATATAGGCGTTCCGCTCACACTCGGAACGCGGGGTGAGTCTGTGCCCGGTCGCTACATCGGTTCACATACTCGCGCTGGGCAGGCTCTTACACCTGAGAGCAGACCCCACCGTGGGCGTTAGTCACATCGGTGCCGCCATCGCAGGCGATTCAGGGTCACGTGCTTGTCGATCTCTACCAGGCCCGGTAAGGGCGGGTAGTCTGCACGCATAGTGCTCACTCGTGATGCAGGCCGCTAAAGCGACGGGCATCCCCAGCGCTGACAGGGGGAACGCAGTCCACCTGTCGCACATATGGTTCCCTGGCCAAAAAGAGAGATCTCACCATTCCGCTCACCACGCATGCCTCACGGCAATCGGGTAGCCAGACGGCCCAGCCTCACGGCCGAGCACCTAAGCCTCACCAGGGCACGAAACATTGGTTACCGGGAGTGCCGCTTACCGGCGTTACACTCCACCCCTGGATATGCGTCCCATGGATCTCTCGCACCTCATCACATCGGTGCGCCGTTGGGAACAATCACACTATTTAATTCATCAAGGAACATCGGGGAACACACTGCTCACGCATCCATTCATGCGCAGCTTTACGTGTGCACACCCTCACCGCAGGGACGTCACGACCGCCCTTGATCACGGGGATCGGGGTAGTGGTCGCAAGGCTCGTCCGGTTAGGTCAGGTGCCCGTAGCCAGCAGCTGGTGATGTCAGTGCACGGTGGGTGCTAGCTAGGCAGTCAGACTGCCCGGCATCCCGGTGTGCGCCCCGTCACCCCTACGTCCAGCAGCGCACCCGTCAGACGGGCACACGGCGTTCCGTGCGGTCGGTTCGCTGGCTATTCGCTTTTCAAGGAACAGGGTGCACCCGATCAGATCGGGTGCGGTTGTGCTGCCCGATCAGATCGGGCACTGGTGGTGCGGGGTAGTGCAGGTGGTGCGGGTAGTGCGTGCGCCGGATCTCGCCGATGCTCGGGTGAGGGATAAGACAAGTCGCCCCGACTTAGTGCGATTCACGCGCTGGCCCTATCAGATAGGGATTTCGCAACTCGCTTGCTCGCTGCCGTTCTGACTTGCGATGGCTACGTTACTCGCATTCCCCAGTTTGTCAAGTCACCCCGACTTACCAGGCAGTGAGCGGCGTTGCCCTTGTGGTGCTGTATGGAGTTGTGTGGTGCGGCTCAAACATTGCCCTATGAGACCACCCTTTGTCAAGTCACCCCGACTTGATTGTGACGCCAATCACATCTCCCATTCTTTGTTTTAAAAGGAAACGCGCGCATACACGCGCCCGCAATTCCTTTTAAAACAAAAAAACAAGATCAAAACCGGCGTTGATCTTGCCTTGCACCCCGGGGGGTACCCCCTCCCCCCATGCCCGCGCGCGGCATCGGCCGGTTCGGGGCCTCGCTGTACGTACGGGTTCGGAACTTTGAGGCCGGCTGAATTTCCGGGGCACCCGTGTCGCTGCGGCGCGCCTGCTGACCTGCGCAGATAGGATGCGGCCTTGACCGCCGGGGGCGGGCGGCGGTAGGCCGCAGCGACGACACGATCCCAGCCGATGGGTTCCGATCTACCCCGCACGGTGGTCACCCCGTACCCTGTTGCGCATGGTCCAGCCCGCAGTACGCATCGACTCCGCGCACGCCGCCGCGATGGCCGCGCGCGCCCTGGAGTCGCCAGTCGAGGTCGGCCTATTCGAGTCGCAGGCACCCAGTTCCGCAGCGGTCCGCGCATTTCTTAAGACCCCGGAGTGGGCTGCTATTCGCGAGCGCATCATGGGTTCCGGGACGCCGCCGATGGGCCGCCCTCGGACGCACACCGAATTGTCTCGGCTGTTCCGCTGGACCGCCGACGGCGTCTTTTCCGAGGAGCCCATTCCGGCGGACGTGCGGAAGGCGTATCTGTTCTGCGCGGGTGAGCTCGACGCGTTCGCGCGCAGCGCGGGCCGTGCGGCGCCGGTGTCCCCCGCGGCGCCGGTTGCTGCGGCGCCGGCCAGCTCGAGCGAATGGGTCGGGTTCGGCGACGCGCTGCGCGCGGTCCAGGCCGGCGCGCACATCGCGCGGTCGGCGTGGCGGGGCGGCGAGTACGTGTTCGCTCAGGCCGGCTATCCGCAGGGCATCGGGATCAACGCGAACACGGCGCGGGCGTCGGGCCGGCCGGAGGGCTCGACCGGGGTGTTCCGTCCGTACCTGATGCACTGCCGGCCGCCGGTCGCGGGTGAGCCGCCGGAGTTCGAGCCGTGGGTGCCGGGCAACAGTGATCTGTTCGCGGACGACTGGCGGGTGCTCGCGCGTTGAGGCCCGGACAGCACGAAGCCCCGCCCAACTAGGCCGGAGCCAGAGCCCGCGGGGCTCTTTCGTCGGACGGGGTCGTGTCGCGCCAAGCGTACCGGCCCCGGACTTAAGGCCGCCAGACCTGACGTCACCGTGATCTGGGCCGCAGTGGTCCGCTCTCGCCGGCGTCGGCGGTCGCGCAGCCGGGCGGCACCTGGTCGTACTCGGCGCGGGTGAGCGGGACGCGTAGGTGCCCGATGAGGACGGTCGGGTTCCAGAACCACCACTCGCGGGTGGGGTCGCCGACGCCGCGGAGCAGTTTGATGGCCTCGGCCTCGGCTTGCGCCGGGGCGTCGCGTTTCGTCGTGCGGTCAGGGGACCACACGGAGATGGAGGCGTGCCAGACCGGCATGCCGTCGTTGAGGCGTGCTCAACGGTCTACGGCGAGGATCGAGCAGAGCAGGAAGCCGCGGGCGTGGGTTCGGACGGCGGTGAAGGGTGCGGTCGAGTCGCGGTAGGGGTCGGTGAGCGGGTGGAGGAGGGCGTACTCCTGGCGTTTATTCACTGATTTTCCTGTCCGGATTGACACGAATGCTTATGCCGCCCATTATGACCACATTGGCGGCATCTGCCCTGGAGTTGGTTGGGGGTGTCCCCACGGTGGCGGTGAACCGAACCCGGCCGGCCTGGGAAGGGTCGACACGCCGCAGCCGGCTGCCACCGAACTGGCCCGAACTGCGGGCAGAGGCGCACCGCCGGAACCCGAAGCACATCTGCCACTGGTGCAGCGGCCCGGCCGGCTCGGACCTGGACCACAAGCAGCGCGGTGACCACCTGTGTCAGGCCCCGAACCGTCACCGGCAGCCGTGCCAGTGCAACCTTGACTGGATCCACAACCGGGACGACTTCGTGGCCGGCCGGTCGCGGAAGAACTGTCACGGCGAGAAGACCGGCGCCGAGGGCGCCGCCGCGCGACAGCGGCTGAACCGGCCGGAGGAGATCCACCCGGCGCTGCGGTGAAGGGCGGTGGGGCGGTGCCCGTTCGTACGCGCCAGCGTTGGCCGAGCCAGGTCAGCGGCGACACGACGTGGTTCGACCGGTTCGCCGAGGCCGCCTCGTGCGTGGTGTCACGGGCGTGGTTCTTCGCGGCGTGTGTGCTGATGGTCCTGGTGTGGGCGCCGTCGTACCCGCTGTTCGGCAACGTCGACACCTACCAGCTCGTGATCAACACCGGGACGACAATTGTGACGTTCCTGCTCGTCGCGTTGCTCCAGAACGCGCAGCGGCGCAGCGATCAGGCCACCCAGCACAAGCTGAACGCGGTCGCGTCGGCGCTGGCCGAGGTGATGTGTGAGCCTCGCCTCGACGACGGTGCCTGCGGGCGGTTGGATGCGGCGCGGCGGGAGTTGTGCGCGGCGGTAGGACTGGAGGAACGGGAGAGTTCGTGAAGGTCAACCCGTTCCAGAAGCCGGAGTGGTGGCGGGCGTATTCGTTCGTGCTGGTGACGGCGTTTCTGTTCGTCGTGTCCTGGTGTGGCCAGTTCGGTTTCCAGGCGGCCGAGTTCACCGCCGACGCACGCGCACACGGCGCGCAGCCGCAGTGGTCGGAGTTCCTGGCGTCGTTCTGGGCGTCGACGTTGGAGAACTGGCAGTCGGAGTTCCTGCAACTGATGTGGCAGGCCGCCGGGCTTGCCCTGTTCTACCACTGGGGCAGTTCGCAGTCGCGGGAGCAGAACGACCGGATCGAGGCGAAGGTCAACGCGTTGCTGCGCCGGCAGGGCACCGATCCGGACACCCTGCGGTGAGCGGTCCCAGGTCGTTTGGTACGCCGCAAACGTGCAAGATTGAGATGAGGAGTGCAGATGGTTGACGCTGCCCACCCGCAGCCCGTGGAGGACGAGCCGGCGGCCGACGCTGGCGAGCTGGTGAAGAACCCGTTCCCCGCGTCGATGACCGTGCCCGGTCCCGACGGGAAACCCGCGACCGTGGAGCTCGCGGTGGTCGACGGCATCGTGTACGCGCCGATGCTGGACCACCTCGAGCTGACCCCGCCGGTGAAGCAGTACGTGGCGCAGTACTGCGCGGTCTGGTCGTCCAGCGTGGTGACCGACGCGAAGCTTCAGGCGCAGTGGTCGGCCACGCCGCCGCGGCGTGCGCAGATCCCGTTCCGTGAGGCGCAGCTGCACGCGATGCTCGGGCTGGCCGACGATGAGCGGCTGGTCCGGATCGACGTCGACCAGCTCAAGGGTGAGGTGCGGTTCGTGGTGGAGTCGCCGCGGCTGCCGCCGATGCCGTACTGGGACGGCGGGCCGCCGATCATCTCGGTGCCTGTGGCCGCGTGGTACGAGGACCGGCAGCGGTGAGGCCGGCCGAGGCGCGGCGGATGCCGGCGGCGCCTGACCGGCGGCGTACGCCTGACGCTGGCGGTCCGCCGGCGTCGTTCGGGCGCGCCGCGGCCGAGGGCCCACGGGCGGAGGACTTCACGATCCGGGGCGGCGAGTCGTTCCACCTGGTCCTGCACGTCGACGTGACGCCTGACGCGGAGTCCCTGGCGGCGCTGCACACGGCGGTGAAGGAGGCGACGCGGGCGGCGGTGCTCGATGGGTACGCGGCCGCGTTCGCCGAGATGGATTCCCCGGCCGAGACGCCGGGTGAGCAGCCGGGCGGTGTCCACGGGGGTGCGCCGCCCGGCCAGCCCTCCGACGGCGGGCAGCACGGTGGCTGACCGGGGTGACGAGTCTGGGCCGGACGGCGAGCTCGGGGCGGCTATCGAGCGGGCCCTGAACGATGCGATCGCCGGGGTGTTCGCCCAGCACGAGCAGAGCATGGTCACCAAGTGGGTGATGCTGGCCGAGACGATGGACGGCGCTGGCGAGCGCGGGTTGTGGCCCATGACCAGCGATGGCGTCCAGGCGTGGGACACCGTCGGGATGTTGTCGCACGCGCTGCACCTGCAACAGGCGCAGGTCTTTGCCGACATGCTCGGCGACTGAACGGAGCACGTGGGGGAAAACCACCCAGAGCGGTCCGGTAGCCTACTTCGCGGTGGTGTGTCCGAGCGGTCTATGGTGCACGCCTCGAAAGCGTGTGAGGGTGCAAGCCCTCCAAGGGTTCAAATCCCTTCACCACCGCCACATGACTTCCCTGGCTCGGCGGCTGGGGGGAGCGGCGCGTCCGGGTAGCCGGGGCTGGACGCTTGGGCGCGCCGTCAAAAGAGCACCGGTATCCGAGGTGTAGCGGCCGAGGCCGCCGTACCGGCCGTGAGGCCGGGAGCGTATCCGCGGGGGGCTTCGGTGCCCCCGGGCAAGGCCCACCGGATGGGCGCACATCGGGTACCGGCTTGAACTACCCAATTTCGAGGGGCCCGGCCAGGGCCGCCGCTTCGCCGCAATGGTGGGTGGCTCCGGCCGGGCCCCTCTGTCATTTTCTCCTGGCCGCATGCCCGCAACGGGCCGCGGCCTTGTCCGCACCCGAAACGGGAGTGATCACCTATGTCCGGACCTGCGCCGCAAGACCGCAAGCACGGCCGTACGCCGAACTCGACCACTAACGGCGACTGGCGTGAGTATGAAGACGTCCCGTTCGAGGGGGCGCCGCCGATGCCGAAGCCGCGCGGCCGGCGCCGGGCGTGGCACCCGTACGCGGAGGATCTGTGGAACGCGGCGTCGGTGATGCCGCACTGCGTGGACTGGCGTGCCGAGGACTGGCTGACGTTGCGGATCCTGGTCGGTGAAGTCGACCAGTACTACAACATGGCCGACGCGAAGCGGAAGACCGCGCAGATGACCGAGATCCGGCGGCAGATGAACGAGCTGGGGATCGGTGACAAGGCGCGGATCGCGTTGCGGATCCGGTACAAGCAGAAGGTCGAGCCTGGTCTGGCTGGGCTCGGGCCGGCCGGGGCGCGTGAGGTGATCGACGGCGGGACGCAGCCGGCGGGCAAGGTCGTGCCGCTGCGGGACCGCAAGAAGTCCATCACGGGCCGCGGCGAGAAGCAGGCTGGCACTGCGACCGGCTGAGGCCGGTGAGCGGGGATGCCTAGAAGGATGATCCTCGCCCCCGACCATGACCAGAACAAAAGCTTGGGCTGGCTCTGTACCAGCTGGCTGGAGTACTTCACGAGGCACGGGCCCGGCGATGTTCAGGGTCAGCCGGTTGTGCACGGCGAGGAGTACACCGAGGTCCTGGTCAATGCGTACGCGGTGGGCGAGCACTCCCGTAATAACCACCTTCTATACGATTCGGTGTTCTTGTCCCGGCCCAAGGCCGGGCCCCTCGCTGCTGACGCGGCGGGGGGCCCGGCCTGGGTAAGGGCTGCGACAAGTCCGGTCTCGCCGGCCGGATCGTGCTGTTCGAGGCGCTCGGCCCCTGCCGGTTCGCCGGCTGGGCCCGCGGCGGGGAAATCTACCGTGATCCATACGGGTTTGGGTTTGAGTACGAGTACGACGAGGGCGAGCCGATGGGCCGGCCGGTCGTCGCGCCGTTCATCAGGATCCTCGCGACCGAGGAGAACCAAACCGGAAATACGTTTAGGACTGTTTACTACAATCTGACGGACCGCGACTGCCCGCTGTACCAGTGGCCCGGCATCGACGCGGCCAAGCGGGAAATCTTCCTCGCCGACGGCGGCGAGATCCGGGCAAGCACCGCAAGTGCGTCCAGCAAGGATGGTGGGCTCGAAACCCACTCAACAATGGACGAAAGCCACTTGTATGTTACTGACGAGTTGCGGGAGATGAAGTCGGTCGTCGAGGCCAACATGTGGAAGCGCAAACGCGGCGCCGGCACCTGGTACCTCGAGACCACCACGATGTACGAGCCCGGCGAGGAGTCCGCCGCCGAGGCCACGTACAACGAGGCCGAAGCACTCGCCGAGGGCCGCAAGAAGCGCGGCTCGCACCGCCTGTATTTCGATCACAGGTGGGGAGACGTCCCGGACCTGACCGACGAGGCCGCCCTGCGGCAAGGCCTGCGGGAGGCGTACGGCGACGCGCTCGCCTGGATGGACGAGGACTCCCTCGTCGACCAGGTCTACGACACCCGGACCGCCGAGCAGCGGGTTCGCCGGTACATGCTCAACGCCAAGACCAGCGCCAAGGACGCCTGGCTGAAGGAGCATGAGTGGCGGGCATGCCGGGATTCCACCAAGCAACTCCGGCTCGGCGACACGATCACGCTCGGGTTCGACGGCTCGTGGAACGAAGACGCCACCGCTCTGGTCGCATGCCACGTGGGCCTGGGACACATCGAGCTGATCGGCTGCTGGGAGAAACCCGAAGGGCCGGAGGGTGAGGGCTGGCAGGTCCCCCGCGACGAGGTCGACGTCGCGGTCGCCGCCGCGTTCCGCGACTACCACGTGGTCGGCATGTACGCCGATCCGCCTCACTGGACGGACTGGCTGTCGACCTGGCACAACCAATGGGCAGAGGAAGTTCTGGTCAAGGCCACCCAGCGCAGGCCGTTCGAGTGGTACACCGCCCGGTCGGGGCAGATGGTCGCCGCGCTCGACGAGTTCCACACCGCGGTGCTCGAGCGGCGGATCAGCTACACGCCGGCCGACGACCGGGTGGGACGCAAGGCCGAGCTGACCCTGACCTTGCAACGGCACGCGCTGAACGCGCGCCGCCACCCGACGCGCGCCGGCATGCAGATCCGCAAGGAATACCCGAAGTCGCCCAAGAAGATCGACGCCGTGATGGCCGCGGTGCTCGCCTGGCAATGCCGCCTCGACGCGATCGCCGCCGGCGCGCTCGACGTCGACGAGGGCTGGTTCATGCCGAAGCGGATCCGCTGAGGTTCGGAGGGGTGTTGTGCAGGACAACCCGATCCCGTGGCGGACCCGCTGGCTGGCGGTGTACGCGGCGGTGCGGATGCTGGTCACCGGCCAGCACGTGTACCTGTCGACCGGCTGCATCGCCAGCCGGCACGAGTACTGCATCGCGATGACCGGCATGCAGGGCGAGAAACGGCCAGCCCGGTCGAAGTTCTCGCAGGCCCCCTGCGTCTGCTGGTGTCACGACCCGTGACGCCGGGGGAAAAGGATCGAGGCTGACCACGAGCGGCGTTGGGGGCGCGCCGCTCGAGTCAGCCTCGATCAGAGGGGGAAAGGTTACGCGGCCGAAAAACCGGCCATGAAGAACGGCACGGCGTCGCTGGTGAACGCCTCCATGAAGACCTTGTGGTGCAACACCTCACCGTCGTCGCTGAACTGGATTTGCTCGATCACCTCACCGTCGTCGCTGCTCTGCGCGACGATCCAGGTGCCGTCGGCTTCCTGCTCGAGATGGATCTGCTCACACGATCCGTCCCGGGCGAAGGTCACAACCGCCAGGAGTTCCTCGTCGTGGCAGTGCTCGATCAGGCCACGAATGTTGGTCAGGGCGGGCGCCTCCTCGAAGACGAGGATGTAGCGGCTGTGAAGGCCGGTCGGATCTTGGGTGACATTGACAGTCAAGGAAGTTCTCCTCGGATCGTGGGGGGCGCTTGGGCTCGCCCTGGCCGCCCTCACGATACCCCCGACGTCCAGAAGACCGCTACGCCGTGACGGTGACTTTCGGTATTCGGCGCATCGGGACGGCGAGGTCCACAGGCCAGGTCGGTCCGGGTGCGTGTGGGGCCCCGGGCCGGCCTTTCACATCCGCACGACGAGGGGAGGCCGCCGATGGCGGCATACGAAGTGCCGACGGGCCACGTCGGCGTCCACGAGAAAACACTCACGGCCGACACGATCGACAAGGTCACCTTCACCGCTGACCTGGGCGAGGTCGAGATCCTCACCGACGGCAGCGCCGCCATCTACATCATGTTCGGCGCCGACGCGGAGCCGACCGTCGCCGGGACGGACTGCTGGCAGATCCCGGCAGGGTCGGCGAGCGCGGTCATCGAGCCGCGAACCTCCGGCCCCACCGTGGTCAACCTGATCTCCTCAGGGACGCCGGTCTACTCGGTGGCGAGGACCTGATGATCCGGCGGACGTGGCGCGGCCAGGACTCGGGGCCCGTCGCGTACGCGCGGCTGCCTGTGGGTGCCACGGCCGACACGGTCGCCGCCGGTGACGACCCCCGCATCGTCGGGGCGCTGCAAACCGACGGCGGCGGCACTATCACCGGAGACTTGGCCGTCGAGGACGCCGCCGGCGAGAAGAACTACGGGCTGCGCAGCAGCGGCGGATCGCTGGACTTCGACGCGGCCGGCGCCGACCTGTTCGTCAGCACCTGGTCAGGTGCGGGTAACACCGGCGACCAGCGCACCTACATGCGCCTGGAATCGGGTGCGGCTCTCGCCCACGCCGTCGGCCGGTGGCTGTTCGCGGCCAGCCCTTTCGCCGGGGGCGGTGTCGCCGACCTGGACGCGGCCACCGGCGTAGCCGGGGTCGGCGGCAAGAACGGGCTGGGCAACATCCGGTTCTGCGGTTACAAGGCCACCGGCGGGGCGCCGGGCACCGGCACGTGGGCGGCTGGGGATCTGATCGTCGACTCGGCTGGGGTGTGGCACCTGTGCACAGGTGCCGGCACCCCCGGGACCTGGACCTGATCGTCCGGGACGAGTTACGGGGGGAGGGAGCCTGATGATCCGGCGGACGATGCGGTTCCGGGCGCCGCCCGACGAGCGGGTGGTCGACGGCGGTGAGTACGTGCTGGACCGTGGCGAGATCGTCACTTCGAGCCCGATCACCACGGGCAATCTGTGGGTGACGCATTTCGTCGCGGCGAAAACCGAGACGATCATGAGTATTCAGACCAACACCGGCGGTTCCGGCACCGTAGCCGTCGACGCCGACAACGCATGGGTCGGTGTCTTCGACTGGGACGGCACCCAGTACACGCCCAACGTGGTGTCGGTGGACGACCCGACCCGGTGGACCGCCGAGTACCAGGCGTACGACACGGAAATCTTCGCGGCGCTGGGCAACGGCACCGCCGACCTCGGCGAGCCCGGCTTCCACAAGGTCGCCGGGCGGGAGTACGGCTGGTGGCAGCTGTGGATCGGTGGCGGCCAGCCGCCGTCGCTGCCGACCGGCGGCGGCAACTACCTCGACTCGACGGTGGAGCCGCGCACCAACGCGTGGATGGGCACGCAGACCGCTCCCCCGGCCGCCGTGTACCAGGGCGCATGGTTCGCCCCGGACTCGCGGCGCATCCAGGGCTACATGAAGCGCTAGCAGCCGTTGCCGTCGAAGGGGTCTAGCAGCCACCGGGGGACGTCGAACTCCTCGGCCATCTCGTCGACGGCCTGCCGGTGGGCGGCAAGGTAGTCGTCCAGGTCCGGGTTGACGGTGCCCTCGAACAGCACGGTGCCGCTGTCCGGGTCGACCAGGCGCCACGCGTTCGGTGGCAGGTCCGGATCCTCGACGATCGGCACGCCGGCCAGCCGCGCCACGTTCCCGGCGGTGCTGGCCGAGTCTTTCGCCCAGCCGTGCCGGTGCGGGGTGGCCGCTGCGGAGATCGCGGCCAGCGCCGTCGCGCCGGCGAGCAGCCGCCGCGGGCCCGGCAGTTCCGTCTGGTCGAGGATCTCGTTGAAGGCGCGGATGCTGTCCATCACCGTCTCAGCGGTGGGTTCGGACCACTGGTTCAGGCGCCCGTAGCTGCCCAGCAACATCCAGCCACGGGGCTCGGCGAGATGATCGGCCAAGTCCTCCGGCCACGCCCAGAAGTCCGAGATCGGATCCAGCAGTTCCGTGGTCAGCGGCACGCCGAGCGGCGCAACCCAGACTTCGCCCTCCAACGGCGCCGGCCGCGCGGCCGCGGGTGGTTCCACCGCGAGCGGGTCGTCGACGATGGCAGTCGGCCAACTGCTGCGGCGGCGGCGCGGGGCCACGAGGCACCGCTCGTCGACCTCGGGTTGCGGCTCGCCCTCGGCGCGGAGCTCCGCGAACCGGGCGGCGATGCGGCCCTGGTCGACGTGCCAGTCGGGCTGATCGCGGTCGGGATACAGGTCGAACATAGCGTCGATGTCGGCGCGTTCGGCGGCGGTCATGCCTGCGGTGAGCCGCTGGTAGTTCCCCCGCGAGATCAGAAACTTCATTTCCGCAGGCTAAGCCGCCGAGGGGAGGGCCACGGGTGATCCCCGACAGTGAACGGCCATACACCCCCGGCTGGTACTTCCGGCAGCTGTTCGACCAGTTGTCCGACCGCAAGCGCGCCACCCGGCTGGAACTGCTGAACGACTACATGACCGGGCACGCTCCGCTGCCGCGCGGCGCCGAACGGGCCCGGGAGGCGTACGAGTCGTTCATGCGGATGGCCCGCTCCAACTTCGCCGACCTAGTCGTGTCGGCGCTGGCCGAGCGGCTCCGGATCACAGGGTTCCGGTCGGCGACCGAGGCCGACGAGACGGGCGACCCCGAGCTGGGGAACCTGTGGGACCGGGCCGGCATGAACGTGATCGCCGCCGACGTGATCAAGGCGATGCTCGGGCTGTCCGAGTCGTACGCGATCGTCGGGGAGATCGACGAGGACACCGACGCGGCGGTGGTCACCTACGAGGACCCGCGGTGGGTGGTCGGCATGCCCGACCCGGCCAACGGTAGGCGTCTGATCGCGGCCCTGAAAATCAAGTTCGACCAGGCGGCGAACGTCGACCGGATCTACCTGTACTTCGCGGGTAAGGCCTTCGCGGCGGGCGCGAACGCGCAGATCTGGGTGGCCGAGCGGCAGGCGATGGGCCGCATGGGGGCGATGTCCGGGTTCGACCCGCGCGACTGGAGTTGGGTGCCGGCCAAGTCGGGCGCGTTGCGGCACGACCGGTGCCCGGTCGTCCGGTTCGGTAACGCCGCCGACATGAGCGAGTTCGAGGCCCACATCGACATCCTCGACCGCATCAACCACCAGATTCTGCAACGGATGACGATCGCCGTCATGCAGGCGTTCCGCCAGCGTGCGGTGAAAGGTCTCCCCTCGGTGTACCCGGCCGGGCACCCGAAAGCCGGGCAGGAGATCGACTACGGGGACGTGTTCGTGTCCGACCCGGCCGCGGTGTGGCACCTGCCGCCGAACGCGGAGATGTGGGAGTCCGGCGTCATCGACCTGCGGCCGCTGCTCGAGGCGGTCCGGGAGGACGTCACCCACCTCGGCGCGGTCACCAAAACGCCGCTCTACTATCTGATGCCGGGCGGCGAAAACCAGTCCGCGGAAGGCGCCGTCGCGCAGCGCGAGAACCTCGTGTTCAAGGCCAAGGACCGCATCGAGCGGCTGAAGCCGCCGCTGATCGACTTGGTCGCGTTGATGCTGTTGCAGGCCGGCGCCACCGACCGGCGGGCGCTGGCCCGCCTCGCCCCGATCTTCTCTGCGCCGGAGATGCTCAGCCTCGCGGAGCGGGCGGACGCGGCGGCCAAGGCCGCGAACGACATCCCCCGCAGGTCCCGGCTGCAACTGATCTGGCAGTTCGACCCGGCGACGGTGGACCGGCTGATGACCGAGTGGGCCGACGAGATCCTGTTGCAGCAGCAGTTCGCGCAGGCCCTCGCCGCGGCGAACCCCGTCCAGCTGTCCGGCCAGCCGGCGCTGCCGGCCGGCGCGTCACGGGCGCAGCAACTCGCCCAGGCCAGCGCCGACGACGCCCGGGCGGCCGCGGTCGCGGGCAGGCAAGGCGCGAACCTCGCCGTCCCGGCCGGGCAGACGGCGTAGCCGACAGCACCCGGGACGTCCCCCGGCGATCGCGCCGGGGTCGAAAACGCACATCTGACAAGGAGAGGCAATGAAACTGCTCGCTCGGCTCGGCGTGGCCGCTGCCACGGCGTCGCTCATGCTCGTGGGCGCGGCTGTGGCCCCGCTCCAGGCGGCGCCGCGTGCGGACCTCCCGGCCGTGACCGTCTGGGATCTGCCCGTCGACGACAGCATTCCCGAGGCGCCGAAGGTCACCCCTGGCACCACGCAGCACACCCTGGTCGGCTCGGGCGGCCTGAAGAACCGGCCGCCGTCCGCCGTCCGCGGCGCCGCTCAGGCCCGGCTGCTGACGTGCACCGTCTGTTACTACTACAACGTCGGCAACCAGGGCTTCTCGTCCGGGACGCTGCCCGACGGTGTGTTCGCGAACTTTGGGTGGGGCGCCGCGGCCCCCGTCCTGGCCGCCGGTGACTACCACACCCTGGTCGAGCTGGCTGTCGTCAAATCCGTCGGCGGGCTGCGGCAGATCGTCGAGGTGGGCGCGCGCAGCGCCGGCTCCGGCATGCAGATCTTCGTCTACCACTGGATCGACGACGTTCCGCAGGGGTACGGCACGAACTTCACTGTCGTCGGCACCCCGACGTATGCGCCGGGCACATCCGTCGGGCCCGGCACCGGGCTGACCGCCAACATCCGGTTCGGCATCCAGTACATCGCCGCCGGCGGGGGTTTCCCGGCCGCGTGGTGGATCGCCGCGTACCCGGTCGGTGGCACCGCGCAGTGGCTCGGCTACTTCGCGGCGAGCCTGTGGACCGGTGCCGGTGTGTCCGGCTACACCAACGGCGACTACATCCCGGTGTTCGGGGAGATCGCATCGCCCACCGCCACCGCGGCCAGCGTCTGCTCCGGCATGGGCAGCGAAACCCTGGCGACCACGCTGGTCGGCGCGAGCCTCGGCTCGGTGCTGTACCCCAACAAGGCGACCGGCGACGTCAACCTGAACGTGTACGAGGATCCGGCCGGTATCCACCCGTACTGGAACGCGGAGGCGCTCGGCACGCCCGGCAACATCCGCACGTTCCGGTTCGGCGGCCCGGGTAACTGCTGACGCCCGTGAAGAAGCCGATTGACGGGCTTGGTGTGGACGCCTCCGGCGGGCCGGTTGTCGACCCGACCGCCAACGTCCTGCAACTGGTCGAAGCGGCAGTCGGCCGGCTCGACGACATGCGCCGGGCAGAGTCCGCGCACCTGCGGGACCTGCTGGAACGGGACCGGCAGCACGCCGCCGAGATACGCGCCCTGGAAACAGGGCGGCTGAACGCCATCCGCGACGTGGACCTGGCCGCGGTGCAACGAGCCGCCGAGGTGCAGGCACAAGCAGCGTTGACGTTGCAGGGCCAAGTCGCAGCCAGCGCGGAAGCGATGCGTACGCAGATGGCTGCTGCTGCGGGGGCCGCCGCCGAACGCCTGGCCCTGGCGGTGAAACCTTTGAGCGACGTGGTCGCGGCGCTGCAACAGCAGCAGTACATCAACGCTGGTCAAAAGGTTCAGGTAGAGGAAACGCGGGACAGCCGCGGTGAGACCCGGCTCAACCTGTCCGCGGTGGTCGCCGTGGTCGGTTTCTTGCTGGCCCTCACGATGTTCCTGACCCGGCGGTGACCGGAGGTGGCCACTGGCTCGCCGGCTCTCGGCCGGGGTACGGTGGCCACCAGGAAGTCAACGGCTTCCGAACCTGCCTTGGGCCCCGCCGCCGTGCGGGGCCTTCGTGCATCCGGGACCGAGGTCTACCGGAACCACAGGTACCTGATGGTGGCCCACCAGCCTGCGACCTGTGCACGCCACTCTGACCGGGTGACCCCGGCCGCTACCGGCCGCTCGCGGTCGTAGAGCGTCCAAGCCCAGGTCCTCGGCGGCCCGCCGTGGCATTCGATCTCGACGTCGACGGCGCGGCCCTGCCATCCCATGGACGGCCCGGGCTCACCAGGAACAGACATCATGATCTGAGCCTACGGGGGTGGCCGTGACCGCTCCCGTGCAAACCGCTACGCCGCCGCAGCAGCTGACCGCCGCGCAGATGGCCGCGCTGCTCGCGCTGGTGCAGGCGCAGGCCGCCGTACGCCGGCAGCTCATGGACGCCGCCGCCGCGGCCGCGGTCACCGCGATGGCCGGGTTCACCGCGTGGTGGGACGCCGACGCGGTCACCGACATGATCGTGCGGGTGCTGCGGGTGGTGCAGCCGATCCAACGCCAAGCCGCCATGATCACCGACGGGTACTTGACCCGGGCGTCGACCATCGTCTCCGGGCGGCCGCAGCGCGCCGTCGGCGCGATCGACGTCAAGCGGCTACGGCGGGCCATGACCGAGGAGGTCGCCGACGAGATCCTCGCCGGCGTGCGGCAGGCCGTCCGGATCGAGCTGGGTGCGCTGGCCGACGAGCCGTCCCGCGAGGTCCAGCCGTCACCGCCCTGGGGCCTGGAAGACGGGCGGGTGGCGCAGGACCCGGCCGACCCGTACGGCAGGGTCGCCGACGGGTACCGGTGGGGCGTCACGATGGGCGGCGACAGCCCGGACAAGGCGCAGCAGAAAGCCGCGGTCCGGATCGCGGCGATCGCTGAGACGGATGTGACGCTCGCGGTGCGGGCGCAGTACCAGCGGACCATGTCGGCGCAGGACGCGACCGGGTGGCGGCGGATCCTGCACCCCGAGTTGTCCGAGACCGGCCCGTGCGGGCTGTGCGTCGTCGCCGCCGACCGCGTCTACCGGACCGAGGACCTGCTGCCGATCCACAACCGCTGCGTGTGCGAGGTCCTGCCCGTGTACGCGGGCGCCGACCCGGGGCTCACGTTGAACGGTGACGACCTGGCCGCGGTGTACGCGGCCGCCGGCGGGAACACGCGGGAGAAGCTGCGCCGGATCAGTGTGGTGCTCACCGAGCACGGCGAGCTCGGGCCGATCCTGGTCGACGGGAACCAGCACTACCGCAGCCCGGAAGAGGTGGCCCGCAACTACGCGTCCAGCCGGGCGGTCCGCGAACGGGCGATCCTCGAATCGCTCGAGGACCGGTACGACACGACCAGGTTGCGCATCGACCGGGGGGAACCGCTGGAAAAGACGATGCGCTCCCAGAGGGAGCGCATCGAGGAGTTGCGGAAGTCGCTCGGCGTGGCCGGCTAGTTAGTCGACGTACAGGTCGCCCAGGTCGGGGCTGAAGAGCATGTTGTATTCCTGCCGCTCACGGGCCAGCTCGGTCAGGACCTCGAACAGGTCGCTTTCGCCCCAGGTTTTGTCGTAGATGGTGACCTGCCAGGCGGAGAAGACCTGCGCGGCGACGTTGGGGCGCGTCGGGTACGACTCCCACAGCTCGGCGGCGGTGCTCTGCCGGCCGAGCGGGCAGAGGTACTGGTACACGCCGTCGCGGAGGACACGGACGGTTTCCACTCCGGGGGCGGGCTCGCCGTCGAGGCCTGTCTCCTCGGCGAACTCGGGAATGAAGATGTCCCGGATCTCCATCTCGTAGCCGGCGCCGCGGTCCAGCACGCCGTCAAGCCAGTCCTTGGTGTCGTCGTCGACGAGAGCGACCACGGCGGCGCGATGGTCGACTGCTTCAGCGCCGACACCACTGTGGGACCAGCCGGGCCCGCCGGTGAGCGTGAACACGTCGCACTTGTTCAGCTCGATCATCGCCTGGAGCATCTCGACGGTCCTGTCGTACTCCGCCCCGCTGCTGCGGGTGGTCAGTTCGGCGATGTTGAGCTGAAGCATCTCGGCGAAGCTGCGGGCACGGAACCAGCGGCGGAACGCGCCGATGAAGTCGATCGCCCGCTCATACTTTTCGATCGCCCGGTCGTACTTTTCGGTCATGGACATCAGGGTGGGCCTCCTCGGGGGTTCCCCGCAAACTACACCCCACCCCGGAAAGACCACAACACGGCGATGTACATTTTTACGTCATGGGCGCGCTGCGGCTCTACTCGACGGTGACCGCGAGCTGGCCGTCCAGCGAGATGGTGTCGCCGTGGAAGACCCACGCGCCGGTGGCGCCGACCAGCAGGTACAGCTTGAACTCGCCGTCGGGGGTCAGCGCCAGGCCGATGTAACGCACGAAGGTGCTGTCGTCGGCGCGGGTGGCCCGCCACTGGCCGTGCAGGCGGTGGTCGTCGTCGATGCGGACCTGCTTGCGGAGCAGGCCACTGCCGGGCTCGGTGATCTCCGTAGCGTCGGATCGTAGCGGCGCAGCCCACGGCCCGCCCTGCGCTGCCATCTCGTCGACGACGGCGTCGGCCTTGGTCTGAAAGAGCTGCCTGCCTGCGGTGTTCAGCATTTGGCCAGCTTAAAAGCTCCCCCGGGCGTCGCGCGTCAGAGGCGAGGTCCTGCCGTGCGGCGCCCGGGGGAACCCATCGAGAGGAACCGTCCGCCCATGTCCAAGCCCACCGAGTTCGCCAGCGGCGAGGGCTTGGAACGGCCGTACGTGCTGATCAACGGGCGGCGGATCCTGACCTGCGGCCTGATCCGGGTCGGGGCTCTGGGCACCGGCGACTGCCGCGACCTGGCGACGGTGGAGCTGACGCTTCTGTGCCGGTCGCTGCTCGTCGACGACGAACCCGCCCTGCCCGCATAGTCGACCGCCGCAACGGCGGTTTTGGGATGCGCGCCCCGTCGCAAGGGGGCCGCCGCCCTCGGAGAGCCGAGCCCCGTGCGGGGTCGGCGCCGAGGGTCGCCCGCGGAACCCGCGCGGTGCCCGTGTCCCGCCCCCGAACATCGACGGCCCCGCTTGTGTTGCGGGGCCGTCGCCGTGTCCGGGGTTCCTTTCCGCCTCGAGCCCGCAATGGGCGACGGGCGGCCACCAGAACCCGAAATGGGGAAACGCAGTGAAGAAGCCGAATCTCGCCGACGTGCTGCCGGTCCACCCGACCATGCAGCATCCGATCACGGGAGCACCTGTCCGGGCCCTCGGGGTAAGCCGCAACGGCAACCCGATCTGGCCTGTGGCCGGCGGCTCTCAGCCGCTCGGCGGCCCGGCTCCCGGCGCCGTCCAGCCTTCGGCCATGCAGCCTGGCGGGCAGCCGCCTGCCGGGCAGTTCGTGGCGGGGCTGGGCGGAGTGCCGGTGCCGGTGCTCGCGCCGGGTGTGCTCCCGATGGCTCAGCCGTACGCCGCGCAGCAGCAGGGCGTCCCGGTGCCGACGTTCGGCCCGCAGGTCGGGCAGCAGGCCCCGGTGCCGCAGCCGTTCGCGCAGCCGCAGTACCAGCCTGCGTACGGGCAGCCTGCGTACGGGCAGCAGCCGTACGGGCCGCCGGTGGGCGCAATGCCCGCCGCGCCGTTCCCGTACGCGCCCCCGCCCGCGCATCAGTCGCAGGTGTTCCCGTTCGCAATGCCGGGCGCGCCTGCGTACGGGCAGCCGGGGCAGCAGCAGCCCGGCGCGCCTGCGAACGGTAACCAGCCCGCCGCGCAGCCGGGCCAGCAGAACCCAGCGGGTCAGCCGGCCGGCCAGCAGCAGCCCCAGGGAGGCGGGCAGCAGCAGACCGGCAACGGCAACGACAGCGGCGCATGGGACCGGCCGTACCCGCAGGGTGTGCCCTTGGAGCAGATGAACGACGCGCAGCAGCGCGACTTCTGGAAGTGGCACGCCCGTCAGCACGAAAACAAGCTGCGGCAGATGGGCGACTACGACCAGGTCAAGCACCAGCTCGGCCAGCTTCAGCAGATGACCCAGACCGAGTGGCAGCGGGCGGTCATGGAGGCCGAGAACCGTGGCCGGACTGCGGCGCTCGACCAGGCCGCGGGGCAGATGGTCGCGGTCGCGTTCCAGGGTGCGGCGAAGGACCGGATGAACCCGGACCAGATCCAGACGGCGATCAGCCGGCTGGACGCGCGCACGTTCGTGCACCAGGGGCAGGTCGACATCGCCAGCATTCAGGCGTACGTCGACGCGATCGCGCCGCCACGGCAGAACGGCATGGTGCCGTTGTTGCCGCAGCAGCACGGTCTGCCGTTCCAGCACGTGACGCTCGGCCAGCCGTTGCAGCCGGGTCAGCCCGGCTACGCGCAGCAGCCGACGTTCGGGCCGATCGGGCAGCCGCAGCAGCAGTACGGGCAGCAGTACGCGGCGCCGCAGCAGTACGGCCAGCCGTACGGGCAGCAGCCGTACGGGCCGCCGCAGCAGGCGCTCGCCGGTCAGGTCATGCCGCCCGGTTACGGGCCGGTGCCGATCCCCGGCGTGCCGGGCAGCTACCAGCCGGCCCCGCAGGTGCCGATTCCTGTCGTGCAGGCCGCCGGCCTGCACGGTCTTCCCGGGCTGCACGGCCGTCAGCCCGGGCTTCCTGCGGCGACCGACTTCGGTCAGGGCCCGGCCATGCCCGGCATGGCGCCGAACCCGGCGCAGTCCGGGGCGGCGATGGCGGCCGCCCGGCACGGCAAGACCCGGTCGCAGCAGTTGGCCGTGACCCGCGGCGGGGCGTAACCGCTCCGCCCTTCGGGGCCTCGGCGTCCTCCCGCCCACATCGATAGAAGTAAGGAGCAGTAACCACTATGGACATTGCTGTCCGCAGGACCTCTCCACTGATCGTGGAGGACCGGTCGTGGCTGGGGGACGTTGACGGAACCCAGGCCACGCGGTCCATCACCCTTCTGGTGGCGGCCTTTACGAAGGTCACCCACTACCCCGACGGCCTGCTGAAGTCCGGCACGGTCCTCTCCCAGTACTCGTCCGGCGCCAACGTCGGGCTGTGGGCGCCGTACGCGGGTGCCGCGTCCGAGGTGCAGACGGTGACGATCACCGGCACCCCGACGGGCGGCACCTTCACCCTCACCCTCAGCGGCGAGACCACGGCGGCGATCGCGTTCAACGCGACCGCGGCGGCGGTCGAGTCCGCTCTGGAGGCGCTGCCGAGCCTGTCGGCCGCCGACGTGGCGGTGACCGGCGGCCCCGGCCCGGACACGGCGTTCACGGTGACGTTCGGCGGCGCGTACGCCGGCGCCAACGTCCCCGCGATGACCGCGTCCGGCGCGAGCCTGACCGGCGGCTCCTCGCCGGCGGTCGCGGTCACCACGCCGACGGCGGGCGGTGGCACCGCCACCACCGGCCTCGACGTGGCGCGGGGGTTCCTGTTCAACACCCTCGAGTTCACCTACGCCGACGGGTCCGCGCCGGTGAAGGTCGGCGCGCCGCTGATGGAGCGCGGCTTCATCCGGCCGGCGTTCCTGCCGACCAACCACGGCCTGGACGCCGCCGCGAGGCGGACGCTCGGCAACCACTTCATCTTCCGTGACTGAGAGGTAACCGTCACATGTACATCGACGACTACATCGACCCCGCGGAACTGACGTGGTACGCGCGTGAAGTCCCGTCGCCGCTGAACCTCATCCTCGAACAGTTCCTGCCGAACGTGCAGATCAACCACATCGAGGCCGAGATCGGCGAGATCGTCAACACGAACCGTGCGGCGAAGTTCCGGTCATGGGACACCCCGGTGTCCATCGGCCGTCGTGATTACGCAGAGTCACGCCGGGTCAAGATCCCTCCGCTCGGCCAGAAGCTCCCGGTCGGCGAATACGAGCAGCTTCAGCTCGCGCTCGCCCGCACCGGCGGCAACGACCGTGCCGCGATGATCGAGGAGATTTACAAGGACACCGACAACAACGTCCGCAGCATCTACAACCGGGTCGAGCTGGCCCGCGGCGACGTCCTCATGGACGGGAAATTCACACTCGTCAACGAGGACGGCCTCACCCTGGAGGCCGACTTCGGGCTGGACACCGACAACAACGTCACGCCCGACGTGCTGTGGTCCGACGCGGACGACTCGGCGCCGCTCCAGGACATGCGCGGCTGGATGCTCGACTACGCGACGATCAACGGCACCCGACCCGGCTACATGCTCTGCGGCGAGGAGGTCATCGCCGCGCTGGAAACCAGCGACGAGGTGCGCCAGGCCGCGTCCTACGGCGGCAACATCCTCAAGCCCTTCGTCACCGACCAGGAACTCGCGGGGATCTTCTCCACCAACCGCTTCCCCGCGATCATCCCGTACGACGCGGTCATCGACGTGGACAGCGTCAACACGCGGGTGATCGCCGCCAACAAGGTGATCTTCCTGCCGCCGGACCCGTCGTCCCTCGGCATCACGGCCTGGGGCATCACCGCCGAGGCGCTGGCGCTGATGGGGTCGACCAACCCTCGGCTCACCTTCCAGCAAGCGCCGGGCATCGTCGCGGTGACCACCCGGGAGGGCGACCCGCCGCGCGTGTGGAGCAAGGCCGGCGCCACGGTCATGCCCTTGCTCAAGGACGTTCGGAAGTTGATGGTCGCCACCGTCCTCTGAGGCGGCGATTTATCAGCCTATTTCCAGAAAGGAGCAGGTTGCTATGGGCGAACCAACGCTCGCATACACCGTCCACCACAAGGGCCGCAAATTCCGGGCCGGCATGACCGCCACAGAGATCGGCCCAGCCGCCGCCAAAATCGGCAAGCACGCCTGGGTCGACGAGATCGCACCCACCGCCGACGCCGTCCGCACCGACGGCGACCCCGGCGGCGCACCGGCGGCCCGGCCCCCGGTGCCCACCCCGTCCGCGCTGGGCGTCCCGCCCGTGCCGGCCGAACCGGTGGACGTCTCCGGCGCCGCAGCGGAGGGCGGCGCCGAGGAGGAGTCCACCCCATCGCGGCGTGCCGGCGGCGGCCGGCGCGGCGGCCAGGGCTGAACCAGGCCCTGACGACAGACGCGGCTCGCGTACTGGGGGGTGCGCGGGCCGCGTCTCCACAACCGGCGACAAGGCCAAACACCACGGGGGTAACACATGGCCGAGGCATCAACGGCCGAGCAGACCGAACCGGAACGGACGGTCGTCTACCTCGGCAACCGCAACGCAGTCGCAGTCCAGGACGGGGAACGCGTCCCCGACCCGGGCAAGCGCTGCACCACCGTCAGCCTCCCGGGCGACCGGCCGTTCCTCGAGGCGCTCACCGACATCGCCGGCCCGAACGGGCTGTGGGCAAATATGTCGTTCGACCTGGCGCCCGCGTGGGTCGCCGCCTCCGGGCCGCTCGCCGAGCCCCTCACCCGGATGCTCGCCGCGCACTACGGCTGCGAAATCCGTGAGCCCGACCCTGACGGGGAGGGCTGACCCATGCTCACCAACGCCGGCCGCGACGCGGTCGCCTCCGCGATCGGAGACCGGTCCGGATCCCGGGCGGCGGCCGCGGACTACATCGCGTTGACCGCGAACACCACTACGCCGGCCGGCAGCGACACCACCCTCACCGCGGAGATCGCCACCGCGAGCGGTGGCCTGGTGCGGGCCGCGGCGACGTACGCGCACACGAACGGGCAGGCCACCTACACCTTGACGAAGACCTTCACCACGAACGGCAACGACTCGTTGCCGGTTACCGTGGGCAAGATCGGCGTGTTCAACGCGTCGTCGTCCGGGGCGCTGGTGTACGCGACGCTGCTCTCCCCGACGGCCACGCTTTCCGCTGTGGGGGACGCGGTCACGATCACTGAGACGGTGACTTTGTCCTAGTTTGTCACCCCCTGCCTTCGGTGCCGTGGGAGGTCGTTCGTGGCCGACTTCCTAGCGCCGTTCCCGCAGGTCAGCCCGACCACTATCGCCCGGGCGGCGGCCGACGCGGTCACCGTCTCGGACGTCGCGACCGCGCGGGTCACGCGTTCCCGCGCGTCGGCCGACACGGTCACCGTCTCGGACGCGGTGACCCGCACGCGGACCGGCAGTCGAGTGGCCGCCGATACCGTGACGGCCGCCGACGCGGCCGGCCACACCGCGGCCCGGGCCCGCGCGTCGGCTGACGCGGTCACCGTCTCGGACGCGGTGACCCGCACGCGGACCGGCGGCCGGGCGACCGCCGACGCGGTGACCCTCACCGACGGGGCGGACCGGGCGTTCTCCGGCGCGAGCGCACCCGTCGACACGGTGACGGTCGCGGACAGCCCCACCCGGGTGGTGGCCGGGCAGCGCGCGGCGAGCGACACACTCACCGCCGCGGACACGGCCGGGCAGACCACGACCCAAGCGCGTGCGGTCGCGGACACCGTCGCGCTGGCGGACGCCGCCACGCGGGTGCGGCTGCTACCGGCCGCCGCCGTCGA
>WUUC01081482.1_pt1 | contig 119215 bp, 185 predicted proteins | sample 6278441 | NCBI WGS metagenome assembly WUUC01 (sample SAMN13675441, study PRJNA597444) | soil metagenome | isolation source: soil | place: USA: Washington | collected 2017-10 | reverse complement strand
GTCCACAGTGGACGGAAGTCCAGGCCGCTCCCCCGGGGGACTGTCCACAGTGGACTACGCCGGCGTTGCGCCAAGCGTGAGAACGGCTTAGGCAACGGTGTGAGGGGAGGATGCCCTAGGCACTCACTACCGGGCCCCGGGGGAACGTGTGAGGGCCCGGGGGAACGGGCTACCGGGGGATACGGGGGCCCTAGGACGGTCTAGGGGCCCCGGGGGAGCTACCGGGGGGATACGGGGACCTAGGGACCGTTCTACGGGCTTACAGGGCCCCCGGGGGAGCTAACCGGGGAACGGGGCCCCGGGGGGAGCTACAGGGGTCCCTAGACCGCTGCAGGGGCGTAGGACGGGTTAGGGGCCCGCTAGCGGGGAACGGATACCGGGTTACGCGTTTCCGGGGGAATAGCGGCCTAGGCAGGGGCCAGGAATGCGGAAACCCCCGGTCACTTCCCTATGTGGGGAGTGCCGGGGGTTTTCCGGGGGAATGCGGGTGCCTAAACCTCGGGCCCCGGTTCCCATGGCTGGCCGTTGTACCGGGCCCACACATCGGGGCCATAGGTGCTGATAGCCCATTCCTTGTGCGCCGCGTACATCGCTTCCGTCGGTTCTACCAATCCCCCGTCGGGATCGCTGCGCATGATGGCGGAGAGTGCCGCGTGCATATCGGGGGTCACCGGTGAGTAGGTGTGGTCACGGTCCATTGGGGTTTCCTCTTTCCGGGGGAATCAGCGGGGGTCGGACGGGACGAATTGCAGTGACGTGTAGTGCTCCCCGGTCGGATCGGTCACCGTTACCGAGATACGGGTAACGAACCCTTTGCCGATTTGGGTACCGAGAGAAAGCCGGGTGACGGTAAGAGCGTTCGTGATTGCGTCCCCGTGCGTTCCCCCGACTACCCAGAAAGTGGGGAACATTTGGGAGAGCGAACCGGTGTAGCCGTCCTTAAGCGCAATCTCTCCGCCGATTTGAACGTGGAAAGCCTGCATTCCTTGGGGAATGCCGATTGCCTCGGGAGTGTGAGTGCTGTATCCGTCCATTGTTTTTTCCTTTGCTCGGTTGGATTGATTCCGGGGGAATGATGCCGGGGGTTGGTTGCTACTCGGATTCGCAGTAGCCGCACATGTAGTCGGGCCCGTACGGGTGGCCGGTGTAGGTGCCGTGCTTGCAGTAAAGCCAGTTGCGGGGGCAATGCCGCTCGTGCCGGGTGGGCGGAGTGTTCAGGGTGGAGACGCAGTGCGCACACAAGTAAGCCTTGATCAGCGATACCGGCTTGATCAGCGAAACTCGCGCTACTCGGTAATTCGGGGACATGAAGCCGATCACCCGGCCCGTCCTAATGTCGATTACCCGTTCCCACGTTTTGTCGTATGACTTGATCAGCGAAACGCTCATGTCGGGGCCTGCCTCTATCCGTCGTTGTCGGGGTACTGCTGACTAGTAGTAGACACCTACTTGGTTGCAACGATGGATATGCATGGACTGCGGCCAGGACTCTGTCCACTGTGGACAGTCGCGGGCCCGTCGCCGGCACGGGTGCAGCTCGGGTGCGAAACGGGTGCAGCTCTTGACAATCCGCCTGCGGGCTGGGCCGGCCTAGCGTCCACTGTGGACAGGGTGCAGTTCGGGTGCGAATCCCGTGGAATGCTTGACATCCGGCCTGGACTGGCCCTGTGGACAGTCGGGGCCCGGTTACCCGGTCCAGGGCAGGGGACCGCCAAGATCATTTCACTGTCCACTGTGGACTGAGACTGGGTATGGTCATCGATACAGACGCTAGAACCGTTGCTGCGTAAGGGATTCAGCGATTTTGAGCCCTGCCAGGCGGCCGAACCGGACAGGGAGCGCACACGGGGATACCGGGCTCACCTGGGCGGATAGCACAGCCGGTCGGGGGTTCTGGCAGGGGTGGCCCGCCCCTGGAGGGCCCATTTAAGGGCCCTAGGACGGCCGTAGGCGAGAGAAACCCCCGAACCCTAGGGAGTGTCTAGGGCTAGACAGATTCGGGGCGTAGCGGCGATCTGGCAATTTGACCGTTCCGCCGGGTAGGGACCCCGGTATGCCTCGGTGTCGGGATTCCCCGGGGCCCGTGCCGGCAAGCCACCCGGGGCCACCCGGGGGCTACCCGGGGGCCCGCCATCGTGCCGGCAAGCCACCCGGGGCCCCGAGAACGGCACAAGGGGCCCCGGGCCCGCCATCGTGCCGGCAAGCCACCCGGGGCCCCGGGGAACGCAAGAGGACCCCCACCGATCGGTGGGGGTCCTCAGTGTGGGTGCGGGGTCGGTTAGCCGACCGGGGCCAGGATGCGGCCACCCATGACCGCATCGAGAGTGCCGATCGTCTCCCGGTCCAGGGTGGCGACGCCGCCGGTAACGGCGCGCATCATGTTCCGTTCGACGCGGTTCACGTTGCGCACGGTTCCCTCATGCTGCACGAACGTGTTGACGGCCTGGACAACGCCCCATGCCGTTCCGCGCCACGGGGAAACCCGAACGTCCGTGTTCCACATCCTGGTAAGGGCCTCGCGCTTGTTCTCCGCGATGGTGATTCCCCGCTTGCTCGTGTCGTCGGCGATCGGCGCGTGAGCTTCCACGAACGCTCCCCACACTTTGTCTGACACGTCGATGTTCACCAGCCGCGTGATTTCCGACAGGTAGGTGTCGGTCGCACGGTCCAGGCGGATACCCAGTGCGGCGCGGGCCGCTTCCACGTTGAACCGGGAGAGTGACGTGTGCTTGACGCGGTAACGGTTGCCGTTCTCGGCCAGGAACGATGCCCGCGTGTTGTCGCACACGGTATCGGTGAATCCGTCCTGAATCGTGGTCGCGATCGATCCGTCAAAGCTCGTCGTCGCCATGATGAAGGGACGGATGACGATGCCCTCCGGGGCTTCCACGTTGTCGGGCCGCTCAATCTGGACCCACGCAACCGCGCCACCCTTGAGCAGCCCGGCCGATGCCGCCTCCATGCCGTCACCGATGAGCTTGGCCACGTTCGACACCAGCCACTCCCCGTACTGGTGACCCTTGTACCCGTCCCCGTGGATACCGAGAACGTCACCGGTGTCCGAACGGACCCACGCCACGTTTCCGGCGACCTTCCGAACGCCGAGGGGCGCCGAGGGGTCCTCGACCTGGACCCCGTCAAGGTCGACGGTGGCCACGTAGCCGGGGTCGGCGACGTAAACCTCACGGGGCTGTGCCTCCCACCCGAAGAGTCGACGGTGCAGGTCATCCACCGGGATTCCGGCCGGGTAGTGGTTGGGCTCGGCGCCCTGGTGGGCGGCCGAGTAGTGCCACGCGCGCCCCCGCTTCTCCGTGAAGCCACGGAGGATGTTCGTGTTTAACCACGCGGTGGTTTCCTGCGACATTGCCTTGCTCCCTTGGTTGGGTTCGCTCCCCCGGTCGGTCCGGCGAAGCTATGAAGTTGTGAGACTTGAAGGTGTCAAAGACGGGGACCGGTGTCAAGCACTAGACACTAAGTTGCACCCAAGTTATCGGCATCCATGCGCCGCATATGCCTGGACCCACGCCGGCGCTGTCCACTGTGGACAGTCGCGGCCCGTGCCTGGACACGCAAAAGCGGCGTTAGCCGGTATGGGCTAACGCCGCTCATGCGGGTATCGGGGTATGTGGCTTACCCGGGTATCCGGGTATGCGGGGATGTCACCAGTTGACGACGATGCGACCTTGGCCGTTCCCCTGGAACGGGCCCCACCACACACAGTGCCGGGAGTCCTCCCACTCACACGCGGTCGCCGGGGCGGCGACCGCGACGACGGCCAGGGAGCCCAGGAACGCCGCGAGGAACCACAGCAGCAGCGTGCGGCGGGTGCGCCGCCTACGCGGGCCCTGGGCGGCCTGGGCGGGCTTCTGGGCGGCCTGGGCGCTCACTGGGCGGCCTCCGGCAGCCCTAGCGTTTCCTCGGGCGTCAGCGGGGTGGTGCCGTGCGTCTCCTGGAAAACCACGGTCGGCGGATCGATGTGGGTCCAGCCGACACGTGCGCACGCGCGCCACGTGATGATGTCGTCAAGCCAGACCACATCGCCGACGGACAGGGAACGGTTGCGACGCTGCCGGTAGGCGACCGCACGGGGGTCGGGGGTGCCGAATTCAGGGTCATCCCCGACGTTGAGCAGGTGGAAGACCTGCTCTAACACGCGGTCAGGGTTCCATTCCTCGGTGGGGATGTCTGCCGTGAACACGGGGACGACGGCATGTCCGGGCTGGTAGCCGAAGAAGTGGTCGGGGTCGATGTTGTGGTACACCCGTACGCGCATGATCTGCTCTCCCGTGTCTCAGTAGTAGATGCGGCGGGTGTCGTCATGGCCGTCACGCAGCCAGTTGGCGGCCTGCTCGCCGGCACCGTCGACGTAGTTGGGGTTCTTCTCCGTCTCCTGGTATCCGAATCCCTTGTAGTTGCCGGTGGCGTGGAGAATCTGCTCCATGAGGGATGCGGTCGCGTAGCGGAACGCCTCCTCAGGAGTCCACGGAACACCGTTGGTGCTCAGGCGGTGGGCGGAGTTCTCCACAGCTAGGCGCGTGTTCACCCACTCCCTGATCTGGTCAACATCGATGGTCTTGCGTCCACTTTTCATGGTCGGTGCCTCCGTATGGTTCGGGCTGGAAATGCAGACGCTACTGCACATGTGTGCAGTAGCGCAAGCATATGGTTGGGCGGCCTACGGTTGAACGCGTCCGGTGACTGCCTCCCAGTGATAGCCGTGTCTGGCCATCCGTGCGATCGCCTTCTTACGTGCCTGGCTGTATGTGCGTCCGCGTGCCGGCACGTATGACTCGCGACTGCCGGAATCGTGGGTGAACCGAAAGACGTACATTCAGCTACGAACCTGGAAAGCGCCCGACGGGTGCACCGTAAGATCTGGCGCGACAGGCGAGTCGGGCATGGACGGAATCACGGATATCTTGACCGCACCCGTCTTGTCGTCGACATCGATGTTGATCTCCGCCAGCCACTCCAGCTCCGGAAAGGTCACGCGCACGTGGGGCGCGTCCTCGGCGGTCGCGACGGGGTTCATGCCGGTGTAGTTGTAGTGCCCGACGCTGATTTCCGGGTTTACCTTGATACGCCTGGCCACGGTCATGCCTCCTTGACCAGCAGCGGGTATTCACCGTTATCGAACTTCTCCATGAAGACCGAGACACGCTCCGGGGTGTTGAGGACCAGCCGTGAGCGCTGGTGCCCGTCCTGCTCCGGGTGGAACCAGACGCAGACCGACACCACTCCGACCGTGATCTCGGCAACCCCGTACTCCTCGGGCTTCCAGGACCTGACGACGAATTCGTGGACAGGGCACTTACACGGGGACTTGCGTACGCCGCTCACCCCGTGCCGGGCAAGAGCGGCGGCGATCCGATCGGGCGGGCCGCACCCGTCAAGCTGGGCAAGGGCTTCTAACACCCGCCCAACCGCTTCTAACTTCCTGTCGTTCTCTCCGAAGATCATGGCCTGGGTACCTCCTTGGTGGGGTCGAGCCTCCGACAGTACTGCACACATGCGCAGTACACCAAATAGCCAACCATGGATTGCTCCGCGGTTGGCTATCTGTGTGTATGTCACTTGGTAAGGATCTCCGTACGGACGTGGCGGCGGAAGTACAGCGCGCGGAGTCGGAGCCTGCGACCTCGGCGTCGGGCGTCAGCGAGCCTCACCACGACCCCTCCCCACGGGCCAGGCAGAACGCCGCCCAGGCGTCGTGGATGCTGGGGGTCATCCCCCGTCCGCCGGACATCCGCTCGGCGTACTGGCGGGCGTGGTGGTAGCCGAACACCCAGGCCGCACCTTCGCCGTTGGTCATGCGGGGCACCCGGCCGCCCGCGTCTCCCCATCCCCACACGTAGGCGATGGACTGGGCAAGCCGGGTTTCGATCTCCAGCTTGCGGGTGGGGTTGGCGGTCTCCAGGTAGCGGGTGACCACGTGGAAGTCGCTCTTGCGCAGGCTCACACGGGCCGGCTTGTGCAGGGTCACGGTCATCTCAGTTCTTCTCCGCACTGGTGAGGATGGTGGACATGAGGAACACGCAGTACGCGTGTGCCTGGCTGTTGTCCCATTCGGGGTGCTCGTTGGACTGGTACGAGTAGGTGTCGACGGCCTTGGCGACATCGGTGCGACGCAGGTCACCGAGCGGGACGGTCGGGTGCGAGTACTGCGGGGCGGGGTCGTTCTCGCTGTACCGGTAGTTGACGCTGGCGACGTTCTCTTCCCAGAGCATCTGGCCGAACTGCTCCAGGTTCACGTCCGGACCGAGAAGACCGGTCTGCATTCCGGCGGAAACGAGGGTCGCAATGATGTCCTCGTCCACGACATACGCGCTCATGGCGGGATACCTCCGTCTGTGGATAACTGCTGTGGATAACTAGCTGGTGGAGACACCATTACTGCACACGTGCGCAGTACTGGTCAAGTTGCTATTCGGGTGCGCGGCGACGCCTGAGCATGGCCCGCACAGTGCGCAGCTCGCTCGCGATCCGCCGAAGCTCGGCCTCACGACGGTCCTCGGAAATCACCGCTATGGCACTGGCCGTTGCCCACGAATACCGGTGCCGCACAAGGTGCCGGACGTGCCATCGCGTGCCGATTGAGCGACACGGACTGTTGTAACACCCGGGCGGGAAGGGACACACGCATCCCCGCTCCTCCTGGGTTCGTGGCCGGAGTGTGTAGACCGCCTTGCGCACCACCATCAGGCACGCTCCACGATGAACGTCGGGCCGAACTGCGGCGTGACGATCTCCACGCCGAACTGCTGTGCGTACTGGCGCAGGTCGCCGTCGACCGATTCCGGCCACAGCCGCAGTAGGGTGCGAGCGGCCCACAGCGCGATCGGGCGGACCTCATCCCCGGGCACGCTGTCCTCCCACTGGTCCTCATCCGCGTACGCCTGGACCCCGGACTGTTCCAGGGCCATGCGTATGGCGGCTTCCACCTGCCTGCGGGAGGACTCCTTGTCCCTGCCCAGGCCGAAGCCGCTTCCCTCGGCGGTGCACAGCAGCCGCATGATCTCGGCCCCGCCCAGGGTGTGTTGTACCTGGACGGTCGCCATGCGGCGCTGGCTCCTGCGCAACGTGAACTTCATGAGGTTCCCTTCGTGAACAGGGACACGTACGAGTCGGCCGCGAAGTCGTTCACGTCCTCCGTGCACCTGGCGACCTCAACGAGGAACCGGGCACGGGCGTCACGGTCGTAGCCGGCGTCGGCCAGGGTGCGCATAGCGGTGATGGGGTATCCGCCCTGCCAACGCTTCAGGGCTTCGACCTCGGCGTCGTTGGCGGGCTTGCGTACGCGCGGCATTACTCGCACTCCTCGTCGTCCTCGGCGGGGCTGGCGTCGATGTGCACGTCGTCGCCGACGATCACGACCTCGTCGACCTGGAACCACTCGTTGTCGTCGTCGGTGCTGGGGTCTCGGTACAGGTCGCCCGGGGACACGTCCTCGACGGGCACCTCCCCCATGTCGTCGGTGACGACCTCGTATCCCCGGACGTAGATGGCGCAGCCGTCGCCGGCCTCGTGCAGGGACTGCTGTACGACGTTCACCGGGTGACCTCCTCATCGAGCCAGCGGTTCAGGGCGTCGGCGTACTCACCGGCCCTGCGGCACTGCACGGCGGGGCCGTCGCCGCGAGCGCTGGCGATCTGTTCGGGCGTCAGGTCGGCAACACCCTTGGACGCGCGCAGGTGGAAGTGGAGCTGCGTCAGTGCGTCGCGGAACAGCCGCATGTCGGTGGGGTCGAGTTTGAGCGTGTAGCTGACTTCACGGTTGATTTCCATGGCGGTGGGCCTCCTTGGGGCTCGGGAACGAACGCTACTGTACACATGCGCAGTAGGGCTGGCAACTAGACGCGGACGATGCGCTTGCCGTGGCGCTCACAGGTGCCGTCGCCACTGTCGTGCCCGGGGCTGCACATACCACAGACCACGTGGAAGCGCACGAACGGCCGTCCGTCCACATCGCGGATGCTCACCGATCCGTCCTCGTTGAACGTGATGTCACGGGAGCGGGGGATCGACATCCACGAGCCGGCACCGGGGGCTTTCTTGGGGTGACCCTCAGGAAAGCCGATGACCCAATCCCGGGTGGTGACCCTCTCGATGACGCGGGCACCGAGCAGATGCGGGTGGATGTGCTCGGTGAATTCCAGCGTGGTGCCGGCCTTCATGGCGCGGCGCAGGTCTGCCAGTGTCTTCATGTCTGCCTCTTCAGCGTTCGTGCAGGTTCTCGACGAATTCGACGATGCGGTTGGCCATCTGCACCACGAGCCCGGCCTTCTCGGGGACCGGGCCGTAGATACCCAGGGCCTCCTCCAAGCCGGGGATGTCCCATCCGGGGAACAACGGCTCGCCCCTGTTCCCGGACAAGGCGGGTGCGAAGAAGTGGCCGTCTTCGTACTCACTGGCCTCGATGGTGAGCAGGTCGGGCAGGTCGGGGGCGAGCGGGTTGCCGGCGATGGTGTCCCCGAACGCCTTCAGAGCGGCCAGGACGGCGGCGTCGGCGCGGCGCTGGACCTCGGCCTCAAGGTGCGCGGTGAGGCGGCGCAGGCGGTTGGTGGCCGTCTCGCGGGCGATGGCGGTGGTCAGGTCGCTGTGCTCGGCGAGCATGGCGACGGGGTTGAGCCTGGTGGGGGTGCCGGCACGAACCTCGCAGATCTCTTCCAGGGCACGCCATTCCTTGACGAGCATGGCGGGGATGTGCGGGGCGGCCTCTTTCAGCTTCTCGTCGAAGTAGGTCTCGGCCTCTTCCCGGGTGATGCCGTACGTCGACATCATGTCTTCCAGGTTCACGTCGAATGTGAGTGTCAGGAAGTGCCTCTGGGTGTTGCTCATTTCGTTTTGCCTCCTAGATGCGCTCAGGCTCGCTACTGTACACATGCGCAGTAGCGAGCCTGCAAGAGCGGCGCGGGAATTCAGCCTTTCGGCTGGGTGATCAGCTCCCACATGCCGTCGTCCTTGACGGCCTTGCCCTCGGCGGCCAGGTGCTTGACTGCGGTCACGAGCTGGTTGCGGGTCAGACCCGCCGCGATCGCCAGTTCGGCCTCGTTGAGGCGGTTCCAGCCGTCGCCGCCCAGGATCTCCAGGACGCGTCGCTTGCGCTCCGCGATGGGCACCGGGTTGTGCGGGTCATACGTGTAGCTGGGCATGGGTCACTTCTCCAGGGACACGGTGGGAGCGGCGGCGCGGTGCAGGGCGGCGAGGTTGGCGCTGACCCGGGCGATCTCGGCCGGCACGGCGGTACGGGCGGCGATCAGGGCCCCGGAGATGAGGTCTTCGGCGACCTCGACGAAGTAGCTGTGCCCGTCGTTGCCGGGGCCCACATCGATGCCCCACAGGGATTCACCGGCCAGGTCGGAGCCGTTGCAGGTGACGGAGACGACCACACCGTAGTAGGCGCGGGCGGCGTCGTCGGCCATGTCCTGACGCAGCCGGGCGGCGGCCTGTTCGCGGGCGACCTGCTTGCTGGCGCCGTTGCGGCGGTTGTCGTCGACGTAGTGGTCGCGGGCATAGTTGCTCGGGTGGTACCAGGCGTAGTCCGTGGACCAGTCGCGGTGGGTGTTGCGCAGGGAGTCGGGGGTGCGCTCGTCGGAGAACGTGCCGGTGATGTCGTCCTCACCGAGGCGGTTGTACTCGTCGTCCTGGATGGACACGTTGACGGTGAACGGGCCCACGGTGCCGTGGACGGGGTTGTGGATGTCGAGCTTGTCCAGCCACCGGTATGCGGTGGGGCGCTGTTCGTTGCGGATGAGGTCGAACGCGTGGCGGGCCGTGGCGCCCTCGGCGCGGAGCTGGCGGTAGCGGGCGGCGATTTCCATGTTCATGGTTGTCCTCTCCAGCGGGTCAGGTTGGCTACTGTACACATGCGCAGTAGCTAGCGGTCAAGGGTGAGGGGACGGTTTTCCCCGGACTGCTTCCGGGGCTTCGTGCGGGTCTGCTTACGGGTGTCGTGCAGGGAGATGCCGTAGTCCTTCTTCGGCGGACTGACCTCATTGGCGATCTGGAAGAACCGGTATACGAGGGTTCCCAGGAGAACTATCACGAAGGCGTAGTGCACAGCTAGGTGTTCCTTTCCGGCCGTATGGACAGAAAGGCCACTGTACACATGGGCAGTAGGTGGGCGCCAGGTTGACCGGTCCGGTAAAGCGGGTCCGACCTAGGCGAAGCCGTACACGGTGAATTCCGAGCCGGCCTGGATGTTGGCGCCGGAGCCCACGTAGAACGACAGTTGCGTGTACGGCGGGGCGACGTTGTAGAAACTCCCGCCGTGCTCGTAGTAGCACATCGAGCTGTTCTCGTAGAACTGGCTCTGGAACGTGAAGTGGCAGCGGCCGAGGGAACCGGCGCCGGTGTTCCAACTGTTGATATCGATCGTTCCGCCGGACGTGCCGCCCGTGGCGCCGGCCGAGGCGACGCCGCCGATAACTCCGACCCGTCCACCCGCCTGCCCGCCCAGAACCAGCGGCGTCTGAACGGCGGCAGCCTGCGTGGTGATGGAGCCGTGGTAGCTGGCGGTGGCGTCACCGTTGACCCGCATGTACATGGCCAGGGCCGTCGCCGGCATGTCGTGGCGGGCCATCCATTGCACCTTCAACTGCCGGTAGGCAGCGGAGATGCCGCTGATCACGACGGTTGCCGTCGCGGCGGCCACGTACTGTCGGGCGGCCAGCACACAGGCGCTGGCACCTGCCGGCGGCGGGACGTAGCTGACTGCCATCCGTGCCATTTAGTTCACCCACGCATAGGTCAGGTAGTCGGTGGCGTTGGTACCGATGACGTAGACGTTGCCGGTGTTGCCGATGTCGACGGTGAACGCCTCACCGGCATGAAGCTCCAGGCCGGCGGCGACCGTTGCGGCGGCACCGATACCGACGTACAGCACGCCGGTGTTGTCGCGGGAAGCCTTGATGGTGACCGACCGGCAGATCTGGCCGGCAAGGAGTGTCTTGCTGCTGGTGCCGACGACGAGCTTGCCGTTGCCGCCGGTCCCCGAACCCAGTTCCTGGATGCCCCCGGACTGGGAGAAGGTGACCTGCCCCGTCACGGTGGAGGCTGAATTCGCCGTGTAGTACAGGCGGAAGTAGCGGCCGGGCAGCGGACCGTGCCAAGTTCCCGGGTTCTTCGCGGTCGTCTCGACGGTCGTTCCGGAGGCGACGGTCGCCCCTCCGGCGCTGACGGTGCGGGTCAGCGGTACCTGGTTCCAGCTACTGCCCTCGTAGTTGGAGGTCATGAAGTCGAGCGTGTTGTTGATATTCATGCTGATCAACGTGACGGTGACCCACTTGTACAGGCCGAGCGTGTCGTATGACAACGCGGTCGGGACGTAGCCCGTTACCGACGTGGAGAACGTCCGGTACAGGGAACCGGCGCCAACGGATGCGTTCGGCATATCAAGCTCCCAGCCAGATGTATGAGATGTTCTCGTTGCTACTGGTGCTGTCGGCGTAGAGCAGGTTCGTGTTGCTGATTTCCAGGCTCAGGGTTTCGCCGGGCCACAGTTCGATGCCGTTGGTTGCGGTCACTGTCGATCCGCCGATGAAGACCGGACCGCTGTTGCCGATGGTGGCTCTCAACGTCACCGACGAACACGGGTTGCTCGGGAACTGAACCCGGGTGCCGGCCCCGCTGACATTCAGCCGGCCGTTGCCCAGGGTCGCCGAGCTGGCCGGCGCAGCCTTCGTCAGCAGGTAGCCGTTGGAGTCGACCTGCACCCGCCGGTAGAGCGTGGTCGCGGCGTCGTAGCCGACCAGGCCGGCACCGATCAAGCCGAGCCCGGAGGTGCCGTTGACGCTTGTCGCGGTCCGTACCCGGTCCCAGGCACTGCCGTTCCAGGCCGACGGGTGGCTGGACACCTGCGGGACGGTCGGGTTGGTCAGGTTGTCGACCGGCGCGACCGGGGTGCCCAGCTCGGTGTCGACCTTCAGTTCCGCCGCCGAGGTCGCGGTCACCGTCAGCCGGCGGTAGGTGGAACCGTCCCACCCGTACAGTGCGGCGGCCGGAAGCCCCTGCCCGGCCGTGGATGCCCCGGTGCTGGTGGCGTTACGCGCCCGTTCCCACGTGGTTCCGCTCAACAGCAGGTTCGCCGCACCGACCACGGGAGTGGTCGGGTTGGAGATGCTGTCCGACAGCGAGGCGGCAGCCGGCAGTTCGGTGTCGACAGTGCCGCCACCACCGCCGCCGACGGGGAATTCGGCGTGGTTCTGTACGACGACAAGCTGTGCCTGACCGTCCGGTGTGGAGACCGTGTCACCGGGGCCCGAGGTGACGGTGACCGTCGGGGTACCGGTGATACCGACATTCCCCGATACCGGCACGGTGCCCTGCACGGCGACGGGCAGCGGGTTGCCGTTGGCCAGGGCCACTCCGCCGACCAGCAGGCCGACAGCAGAACCGGGGGCGAGTGCGACGGCTGCACCGGCGGCCAGGGCCACCTCCGTGCCGTCAGCCAGTGACACCTCCGTACCCGGGGCGAGCGCGAACGCGGTGCCGGCGGCGAGAGTCACCTCACCGTCGACCGTCACATCGAGGGTCTGCCCGGTCGGGTTGGTCACCTCGACGGTCGAGCCGGCAGCCAGGGCGACCGTTGCTCCCGACGCCAACGCGACGGTGCTCCCGTCGGCAAGGGTGACCTCGGTGTCGGCGGCCAGGGCCACCGCAAGCGGCCCGTCGGCGATCGTGACGAGCTGGGCGTCACCGTCGCCGGTGGTGATGATGTCCCCGGCCGCGCCGCCGCCTCCGCCGCCCCCGGAGACGATGTTCACGTCGATCGGGGTGGTGGCGTCGACCGTCACCGGTACCGGTGCGGCCGTGGTGTTGGCGATGGTCACCGAACCGGCGGTGACGTTCACGTCCAGGACGGTGCCGTCAGCGGTTTCGACCTCGATGGGGCCGGTGATCGTGCCCCCGCCGCCACCGCCCGAGACGATGTTCACGTCGATGGGTGTGGTGTCGTCGACCGTGACGGTGCCGGACACGGCGAGGGTTTCGCCGTCGGGGTTAGTGACCTCGACACTGCCGGCGCCGACCGTGACGGTGCCGGACACCGCGAGGGTTTCCCCGTCCGGGTTGGTCACCTCGACACTGCCGGTGACTCCACCGCCGCCACCCGAGACGATGTTCACGTCGACCGGTGTGGTGTCGTCGATGGTTACAGCGGTACCGGGAGCAAGGGCCACCGGGCCGTCCACGGTGACGGTGAGGGATTCCCCGTCGGGGTTGACGACCTCGACCTGCCCGTCGACAGTTCCGCCGCCCCCGCCGCTGACGATGTTCACGTCGACCGGGGTGGCGTCGTCGATGGCCACGGTTCCGGTCACGGTGCTGGTACCGGTCACGGTGACGGTGTTGGTACCGGTCAGGGTGACCGGCAGCGGGGTGCCCGCGGGTGCGGTGACCTCCACCGGGCCGTTGACATCCACCGCCGTACCGGCGGCCAGGGTGACCTCCGCGCCGTCGGAGACGGTGACGGTGCCCGACACGGCGAGGGTTTCCCCGTCGGGGTTGGTGACCTCCGTCGGGCCGCCTGCGGCCGGGCTGGCGACGATGTTCACGTCGATCGGGGTGGTGTCGTCGACCGTGACGGTGCCGGTGATCGGGCCGGTGATCGCAACTTCCGAGCCCGGGGCGAGCGCGACGGTGCCGGTGACGGCCACGTCGACCGGGGTGGTGTCATCGACCGTCACGGTGCCGGTGACGGTGACCGGATCGGTGATGGCAACGGCCGAGCCCGGGGCAAGCGCGACAGGGCCGTCCAGGGATACGTCGAGGACTTCACCGGTCGGGTTGACCACCTCGACCTGTCCGGAGACCACACCGCCGCCACCGGCGACGATGTTCACGTCGATCGGGGTGTCGTCGTCGATGGTGACCGCGCCGGACACCGCTACCGAGGCACCGGGGGCCAGGGCGACCTCAGCCCCGTCGGCGAGGTCGACGACCGCACCGTCGGCGAGGTCGACCACGGTGGTCGGGGACAGGTTGACCGTGCCGGTGACCGACACGGCCGGGGTGCCGGTGAGGTTGACATCGACGGGGGTGGCGTCGTCGATGGTGACGACCCCGGAGATAGGGCCGATGGCGACGTTGAGCGGGGTCGTGTCGTCCACGGCCACGGTCGAACCGGGGGCCAGGGCGACGGTCGGGGTGCCGGCGATGGTGACCTCGGCCCCGCCGAGCAGGTCGACGATGCCGGTGATCTCCAGCGCTTCGCCGTCGGGGTTGACGACCTCGACCGCGCCGATGACGGCCACGTCCAGCGGGACGGTGTTGTCCACGGCCACGGTGGTGCCCGGGGCCAGGGCGACCGTCGGGGTGCCGGACAGCAGTACCGGCAGCGCGGTGTCGGCGGTGACCTTGACGGTGGAGTCGGCGGCCAGGGCCACGGTCGTACCGGGGGCCAGGCCCACGGTCGTGCCACCGGCCAGGGCCACGGTGGTTCCGTCGGCCAGCCCGATCTCCGTACCCGGGGCCAGGGACACCGTGGAACTACCGGTGAGGGTGACCGAACCGGTGACGGTGACCGGGTCCGAACCGATGTCGACCGGCAGCGGGAACTGGGCGTCGTCGAGACGTACTTCGGTACCGGGCGCCAGACCGACGACGGTCCCGGCGGCCAGGGCGACCTCCGTGCCGGCGTCGAGCTTGACCGTCTGCCCGTTGATGTCGATGACGAGGTCATCGGGCAGCTCCACGGCGATGTCGCCGCCGAAGGTCACCGGTAGCGGGTGGTCCTCGCTGACCTGGACGGTGTCACCGTTGGTGTCGACGTAGGTGGCCAGGCTCTTACCGCCGCCGCCGTAGAAGCCGATGTCTGGAGAAGTCACGGCATGGCTCCTAGGTGAGGAACGTGACGCTGAACTCGGGGGTGCCGGGCGAGACCATGCGCACCTCGGAGTCGCCGTCCTTGTCGGCACGCAGCCGTACGGTGACGTAGCCCACGGCGGCCGGGATCAGTTCGCAGTCGTCCCAGGGCGCGGTCGGGTCGACGCCGTCGCCGCGGATGTAGATGCGTTCGGCTCCGTCGATGTTGAGCACGCGCGCCTGCCGGGCGAGCCCGCCCGGGGACACCTGCTCAACCTGATTGGCGGTAAGCCGGCCGTGAACGATCCGCTTCATCGGTGCGCCTCCCCTCCCGTTGACCTATCGGTCGCAGGGCGGGCGGGGCCGGCAGAGATCTTCAGCAGGCACAGATCTTCAGAGGGACTGTCCACAAGGGACAGAAATAGCGAACGCCCCCTGCGCGAACAGGGGGCGTTGCTCTGTTGGGGAAACGGACGGCTTCGAGAATGCCTGTGAACGCGTACGAGGTTTCCCCGCACCTACCGCAACAGGGGGCTGCGCGGTGGATCTCCAACGTTACCGGGTCGACCACCCCAGTTGTTGATCATGAAGGGGTTTGTCAGCCGGTCGAGGGACTTGGCACCCGTCAGTGGGGCATGAGCCGGTTGCAGGAGTCGCACCGCTCCGAGGCGTGCGCGGTCAGGTCCCCACCCATGCGCAGAAGCCGGTCGATGTTGCCGGGGTCGATGTCGTCCCGGTTGGCGACCTCGGTGATCGCGGCCACGACGCTGTACATCGTCAGCGGTCCACCGGAATCGACCATGTTCTCGATGATCCTGGTGCGGTCGGGTACCGGGACCCGGTAGAAGTTGAACACGTCGCGGAGCACGTCGTTGGCGTGGCCCTCCACCGGGATGGTGACGAGGTTCTGCACCTGGTCCAGGGCCGGCTCCAGACCGCCGAGGACTTCATCGACGGTGGCGCGGGCCCACTCGTAGACCTCCTCCTCGCGGTGGTTGCCGCGCCGGGTCCACGGACCGGTGGAGTTGCGGGTGTCGATAGCCCCGTTCGTGCACCACCAGCGGAACAGGTAACCCTCGATGGAGGTCTGCTCCTCACCGGTGAGGCTGTTCTTGATCTGGATGCCCACACTCCACGGGTCGTCGCTGGCCCCGGTACCGGTGATCTGGCGGGAATGGCCCGGCACGATCAGGCGCAGGTGCGTACGGCGCAGGTCGTGGTGGAACTTGTAGTCGACCAGCACCTCCGAGGGCCCGTACCGGCGCACCACCCCGTCCAGCGCCTCATCGAGGAGCCGGATGTTGGAGAACGGGTTGATGGTGGCCCGGGTCAACGCCGCGACGGTGTCGTTGACGGTCAGAAGCTGATACTCCCGGGCACCCCCGCGCCGCTCAGGCAGCCCCGTACCCCACCAGTAGTTCAGGTGCGGCTCCAGCAGCTCCCCCGGGCAGCGCATCGCGTAGGACTTGTTGAGCCCGACCACGCTGGTCGCCTCCAGCAGCGCGTCCCGGGACAAGACGAACTCCTGGGTACCGGTAGCGCCGAGGGGGTCGCCGAGGATGACGCGGGCGCCGACCGGTGCGGCACCCGGCTGGGTGTCGACGCCCTGGTACCAGCCCGAGTCGACCTCCCACCGGACCGGTTCGCCGAGACGGAAGCTGTGCGAGGCAAGAGGTTCGGTCGCGGCCAGGGTTTCGCGGACGGAGTCGAGCGTCAGCAGCTTGTTGCGCATCACGTCGACGGTGATTGATTCGGTCACGACAGTTCTACCGGAAACGCGACCGACCCTGTTCTCAGCCGTCCTTGTCGGCAGCCTTGTCAGCAGCCTTGTTGTCGAGCAGGCGGGTGAAGGTGTCGTCCTTGAACGGTGAGGTTCCGGTGGCGGCCTGGCGTAGCCGCAGCACCCCGGCCAGCAGGGAGATGACACCGATGGTCGCCATCGACAGGGGCAGGGACGGCGGGACCGGGGTGAACGCCCATACCCCGGTCGCCACAGCCACCACGATGCACAGCAGCCCGAAGAAGGCGGCGAAGACGCAGATGTCGGCCCGGTCGTGCTTGGACAGCTTGATTGTCATGTCAGCCTCCTGCTCTGCAACGGCTTGGCCCCGGATGCGGCCTTGCGCAACCGGTCCAGGCCCAGCGCCAGCACGGCCAGGCCGAGCAGCATCACCACCCCGTACCAGAACACGTTCACGCTGGGCGTGTGGGACATGACCTCGGCAGCGAGGATGGCGACGACGCCGAGCAGGACCACACCGGCCCACGCGTCGGCCAGAACCTTGGGGGCGACGGCGAGCGGGTCGTCATCACCGAGCGGGGCACGGTTGTGCGGGGTTTCGCTCATGCTGCTGCCTCCTGAGTCGCGTGGCGGATGCCGGCGCTCGGGGCGTTGCGGGCGCGACCTTCGCGCTTGATCCGGGCGCGGGCGGTGTTGCAGCGGTATCCGGTCTTGCCGCGGTAGTCCTTGATCGCGGTCACCCGGACCGGTCCGCAGATGCGGCACGTCGCTGTGCGCGCCTGTCCGTCCACGTCGGACAGTGAATGACGCACCGGGTTCTGGCGGGCGATCTGCTCGAACTCGGGGCTCAGGTAGTAGCGGCCGTAGCAGGGGTGGCAGCGGCCACGGGCTCGGATGAGCTTTTCCTGCTTACAGTCACAACACCGCAGGGTCTGGACGGTAGTGAGAGCCATCGGTACCTCCGACAGTTCCGGGAGGTACAGGATGGGCGTGAACCGGGATGAATACCAGCTCTCACTCAACCCGGTGACACCACAGAGTGACAGGTTGTCACGTTTAGTAGCTCTGGTGCAATCAGCCACATAGCTACTTGCGGGCGTGCAACCAGCTCTCCGGTCAGTTCTCCAGAGCGTCGGCCATGACCTGCTCCGGCGGTAGCCCCAGGTCGTAGCGGCGCCCGATCCACCAGATCCGCGACGGCGGGATGATGCTGCGCACCATCACCTCGTTGATGACCGGGCCGTACTCCTCCCGCACGTGCACCTCGTCACTGTCGATCAGCCAGACCTGCCACAGGTCCCACTGTTCGATGTCGCTGACCCACGACATCGCCCCGGAGATCTTCCAGGCCAGGCGCGGGTCCGGGCTCATGCACACGTGCTGCTGGGCGCAGGAGGACACCGTCGGCTGCTGCCCGGGGCGAAGGCCCTGGGCACGGATCAGGCCGTACCGCTCTGCCGGGGAGTAGTGGTACAGCGGAGACAGGATCATGCCGGCATCCGGCGGGCGTACACGTCACGGTCGGCGATCTGCTCCCACCGGGACTCCACGGCCTCGTCGAGGTTGAACCCGACGTGGTTGCACAGGGCTTGCAGGGCGAGGAACACGTCACCGACCTCCATGTACAGCTCGTCCATCCATTCCTCTCGTGTACCCCGTTGACCGGTGGAGATCTTCGCGATGCAGCGAACCGCTTCCCCGGTCTCCTCGGCCAGGGTCAGCCCCCGGACCTCCAGGGTGTCGTTCGGGAACCGGGCGGCGATCCAGGCGGCCGACCGGGCGGCGTAGGCGTCCAGGCTCACGCGTCCGGGCTCACTTGCACGTCTCGTCGGCGACCACGGCGATGGCGCCGTACTTGTGGTCGTCCTTGAACAGCACATACACCCGGTGGCCCTTGCCGTCGCACTTGTGGGCCACGTTGGAGAAGCCGTCCGGGAACGTGATGATGTCCGCGGCCTGGGTGTTGCGGGCCCCAGTAGGAGCGTCCTTGAACTTCTCCTGGCCCTTGCTGGAACAGCCGGCGCCGGCCAGGACGAGTAGGGCGACAGCGGGGATCACGAGCTTGTTCACGACAGTTCTACATACGAAGCGGCCCGTCCCTGCCGAAGGAACGGGCCGCATCTACCGCTGACTATGCCTGGAAGCGCAGCCGGCGACGCCGACTCGACCAGATGAGCAGACCCCCGAAGCCCAGCAGAGCCGCACCCGCGCCGGCCGCGACCGCGCCGTTCACGCCGGTCTTCGGCAACGCACCGCCCTCGCCGCCCTGGGTGACCTCGACCCAGGTGTACTTGCCGTCAGCGCCCTTGGTGCAGGCGTACAGCTTGCCGTCGCTGGTGCTGGCGTCCTGACCGGCCTGCGCCTCGGTGCACGCCCCGCCCGGCGTCACCGCGGACTCGTCGTCATCGGCAGGCTGAGAGGTGCTGGCCGACGGCTTGACCGAGGGCCCCGAAGTACCAGCCGGCGGCCCGGACGGGTACCACTTGCCGACCCGGTCATCGCCCTTCTTGAGGCACTGGTACCAGTCGCCGTCCGAAGACTGATCGAACTTGCCGATCTCCACGTTCTTGCAGAACGCCCCCGGGGTGACGACGGCTTGGGCGGGGCTGGGTGCGAGCAGGGTCAGGCCCGCCCCGGCGATTCCGGCGGCGAGGGTGAGAAGGAAGCGACGCATGTCTGCCCTTCGAAGTCAGGATGGTGGATGACGGGAGTTACAACGGCTCTACCGGCTCGCTGACTCGGTTGTGCCGGCCACGTCACCCGGCTGGGGTCAGTTCCTCACCCGTGAAGGGGTCCGTCGGTGCGTCACCGCCGGGGACGGTGTCCTCGCCCTGGGCCTCCACGACGGCCACGGCGTGCTTGACGACCTGCTCGCGCCAGTCGGGGTGGGTGTCGGCGAACTTCAGGACGTTGGCCTCGGCCTGGATGGTCGGGCGGCCGGTCGCCGAGCGGGACATGTCGGGGTGGGCCAGCTCGGGGGCGTGCTTGGAGTCGAAGTAGTGATATCCCGCAGCACCCAGAACCACGTGCTTGTAGGCGATGAGCACCTGCAACGCCGACCAGATGTTGTCGAAGCCCCGGCCGAAGCGCACCCGCACGATGGCCTCGCGGAACGGGGAGGCGAGCTTGTTCTTGGTGACCTTGACCTTGGTGTCCACGGCCACGACCTGGTCGGTGATTTCGCCGGTGAGGGCGTCCAGGTGCTTGCCCTTGATCTGCTTGACCTGCTTGTAGCTCATGCGCAGGCTGGAGTAGAACTTCAGCGCCTTGCCGCCGGGGGTGGTCTCGGCCGGGGGCATGCCGGGGCGCCCGCCCATGTCCAGGGACTCCATGGCGTGGTTGAGGAAGACCATGGCGCACCGGTGCTGGTCGATGAGCGGGGTCATCCGGGCCAGTAGTTCCTTCATCTGGCGGGCCCGTTCCATGGCCCCGGTGCGCCGGTCGAACTCGGCGTCGAGGGTGGACTTGGGGGTCATCTCGGCCACCGAGTCCCAGATGCACAGGCGCACCTTGTTCGAGGCGATGATGCGTCGGGCGGCCTCTGCTCCCTGCTCCAGCCAGTAGGGCTGGGCGAGCAGGAACGTGGGGTGCTCCACGTCCAGGCCCAGGGATGCGGCGTACTCCTCGTCCAGGGCGTGTTCGTAGTCGAAGTACAGGATGCGTTCGTCGGAGCCGGTGGTGATGATGCGCTTCTGTGCCTCGGCCGCGGTCTGGAGTGCCGTGGTGGACTTGCCGGCGGCCGGCTGGCCGTACAGCTCGGTGATGCGCCCGATCGGTAGCCCGCCGATGCCGGTGAGGTAGTCGATGGCGAGGTTGCCGGTGGTCAGGGACTCCACCGGGGCCACGACGGAAGACATGGACCCGACGTTGACCTCGAACTTCTTGGCGACATCCTTGAGGATCGCGTCCAGATCGGCGCTGGAACGGTCGTCAGTGTTCTTCGGCGGCACTGGCAGCTCCCTTGTTGATCTTGGAGGGGTTTCGGCGCGGCCGACGAGAGCGCGGGGGCGGATCTGCGTATTTGCTGGTGCCCGGGAAGTCGAGGCTTCCGCCTGCGGCGTCGGCGGCTTCGAGGAACCAGCGCCCGATCAGGAACGCCGCGCAGTAGTCGGTGCCGACCTTGCGCGCGATCGCGGAGTCGCCGGCACGGGCGATACGCCCGGACAGGTCCGGGGCGGTGTACCCGTGGCTCTCGGCCATGCGCACCACCGCGTCCGGGCCGCCGCCGTTCTTGAGGGAGAAGTGCTTACGCCACACCGCCGGGACGATGAACCGCAACGCGTCGAGCCAGCCGTAGCTGTACATCCGGTCAGCGATGCGGCCCTGGAGCCGGCACACGTTCTTGGTGTTGGACATGAACGGCACCCCGTGCGGCAGGTCTTCCACGACGAGCACGTCCGGCGCGTCAGCGGCACCGTTCTTCCAGGGCCGGGTGACGGCGTCGATCCACTCGTGTTCGGTGCGTCCCCACGAGTCGATGCCGTTGTACGTGGCGCCCCGGGCCGACATGTGCAGGGCGGCGCTGTACTTGGCGGCCAGGTCGACCGCGATGATCGTCACAGCGCTCTCACAGCGGTGCCGGGTCGTCGGGGTGCAGCCAGAAGCGCATGAGGACCGACTGCCGGCAGAACGCGCACGGCACCAGCCGGCACAGCTCGTGGTCGCCGCGCATGGCCCGCAGGTACGGCGGTTCGACACAGGCCGACACCGACATGGCGAGCATGACGTGGGCGCGTGGGTCGCAGGATGGGGTGTGCCCCCGCCCGGTGAACGGCACATACGGGCAGTCGGGGTCGATCATGGTGCGCACGATCATCTAGTCGGCTGCTCTGGCCCGAGCGTCAGCGCTGCTCAGCACGGTACGTACCGCCGCGTGCCAGGCGTCCTGGATCGTCTCGCCGAGCGCGTCCCAGGCCGGCATGGGGTTGCCCTGGTAGTTCTTGCCGCCGGTGACATCGCCGTAGGCGGCGTAGGCGCGCTGGGCGCAGGCCGTCACGAACTCGTCGGGGGGGATCTCGCTCACGTTGAGTTCTACCGGTCGGCGGGCGCGCAACAACGCCAGCGGTTACAACCCGCCGACCGGTAGGTGGGCGCCGACTGATTCCCGACTTCGTAGCGAACGCAGGAAGGAATCAAGGGTCAGGCGTCGGCAACCCGCCCCGCCGGATAACCGGGGAGGTCGTCCCGGCGGGGCAGCGAAAGGGCGGGGACTATCCTCCCTCTCTGCCCACCTCAACGAGGCCGGCACGGGGCGGTTACGGCCGTCCCCGGAAATGTGTGTGACCGGATCAGGTGACCGGTGCCGACCAGGCGGCGTTCCAGGTGCGCTCACCGATGAGCCCGTCGACACCGAGGTTCTTCTCCGCCTGGAACTTCTTGACCACGCTCAGGGTGCCGGGGCCGAAGACACCGTCGACGCTGAGGGACCAGCCGCGTGCCTTCATCCGGGCCTGCCAGGTACGCACGTTGGAGTCGACCTTGTTGGGGTTGTAGCCGAGCACGTAGCCGGGGTAGCGGGGGGCGTCCTTGGCCACCGGAACCGGCGCGGGTGCCGGTGTGGCCCCGCCGGGGGTCCACAGGTTGGCGCGCTGGTTGACCCGCGACCGCCACCAGGCGATGTGGGACCAGTGGGTGTGCCCGGAGCCGGTGTACTTCTTCAGCCCGTCGCCGCGGAACCAGTAGTAGACCGGCTTGTTCGCGAACGGCTGACCGATGAACTCGCAGATCATCGACAGCGCCGGGTCATTGGCTTCCAGCCGGGCCAGGAGCTGGGCGTGGCGGGCCCGCAGGTGCGCCTTGCCGCCGTGGCTGAAGTCCCCGGCACAGGCGTAGTTCCAGTTCACCACGCCGTTGGCGCCGGCAGGGTCACGCCGGCGGCTGTAGTCACTGGCCGGCACCCTGTTCGCCGCGCAGTGGAAGCCGTAGGTGTGCGCGGCGTTCCCGCAACAGCCGCTGTTGCCGCCGCCGAGGGCCACCCAGTCCCGCATTTCCGCCGCGATGACGGGCGCGCATTCACATGCCATGCAGGTACTAGCGGCAAGATCGGCGCGCAACCTGCATACTTGATGTGGATCTACGAATCCGCCCGCGAGTCCCCCCGTACTCGCACAACAGCCCACCATCCCTTTGTGGACGGTGGGCTGTTGGCGTGGCGGGCTGCGTCATAAGACGGCTTGGGGACCTGGGCAGGGCCCCGACACGACGGCCCGCCGGGCGCCGCAGTTTCAGTTCAGTCGTGCCAGTCGTGCCAGAGCGGGTTGTCCGGGCCGACGGGGTGGTCGGGGTCCGGTACCCGGGGCGAGCCGTGGGTGCCGGTGTGGTCGGCGTCGCGGTCGCACCAGGCCCGCGACGACGAGATCGCCGGGCACTTACCCATCTCCACATGCTGGGCATGCCAGTGCCTGCGGAAGAACTGCTCCTCGTTCACCTCACTTGAGGTCGTTGAGGATCGCGTCGAAGTCGAACGGCTGCCCGGTGCTGGAGGTCACCGACACCGCGTCGCTGCGGGCGGCCGAACCGGAGTCGGTGAGCAGGCTGCCCATGTCGACCGGCTCCTGCTTGGCCTGCCCTGCGGCCTGCCCGGTGGCGGGCTGGGCGCCGAGGAGGTCGTTGATGCCGTCGGTCAGTGCGGAAGCCCCCGCGGCCTCCGTGCCGTCCGTCTCTCCCCGGGCGGTACGCCACCGCTCGGAGATCATGTCGATGTCCTTGATCATCCACTTCGCTTCGGCCTTGCGTCCGCAGGCCCGCTCAAGCTCGGCGACGCGGTTCTCCTTGAACGTCTCCTCGACCACGGAGCGGACCTTGTCGTTGGTCCACAGCGACTGGGCGCCGGCCTGGATCTCGTACTTCTGGAAGCCCTCGTCGGTGCACGGGCCCAGCACGAGGTCACGACCGACCAGGGCGCCGTGTTCCTGGGCGATGTCGACCAGCCGGTTGTAGACGCCCTCGGTGAAGCTCCACACCACGCACGAGCAGCCGAACGGGGTGACCAGCTTGTCTCCGCGCATGTTGTAGCGGATGACGTTCATGGCGAAGCGCCGTTCCGGGGCGGCGACCTCGTCGGTCTCCTTGGAGCGCTTGCAGGCCGGGCAGTTGTCGGCGTCCACGCCCTTGTCGGTGAGGATTCCGTGGTCGCCCAGGCACAGCGGGCGGCCGACGAAGTCCATGTCCCAGTCGGTGTAGGTCTCGCCCCGGCGGGTCTTCTTCTCCACCTTGACGGCCACACCGTTGCTGATCTTCGGTGCGCGCAGGGTGTGCACGTACGCGAACGTCGGGCGCTCCAGCAACGCGATGCGGGCCTTCTCGTCCTTCTTCAGCTTGAGCCGGTCGAAATCGATCGAGTCGAATCCTGCACGCTTGAACTTCGGGTCGAAATCAATCTCTGGCATGGTGCTCCAGTCCTGTGTCTCTGCGTTCGCAGCCGGTGCTCTGAACAGCTCTGATCAGCGGTGTTGGGATCAGCAACGTGTTGTGCTTCCGTGTACTGATACCGATCCGGGGGGTCCGCTGTGCGGGCCGGCGGGCGGGTTCGAACGCTCAGGTGCAGACGGCGATCATCGATGGGATGGCGACCGCCATGGCCACCGACGCGACGGCGATGGCGGTCTTGTCGAGGCTGAACCAGAACCCGGCCAGCAGCAGGTGTGCTGCTGCCAGCCCGGAGGCGGCCGAGCGGATGAACCCCAGGTACGGCGAGTACGGAACCCGGTGCGAACGCACCCGGCTTCGGCGGTGCCGGCTGTGCGGCCGGCTGTGTGGCCGCGCTGACCTACCCGACGCCATCGCTGTCTCCGTCTGCGGTCTTCTGCGCGGCCTCGATCTGGTCGGCGATGGCGCGGAGCTGGGCGACCATGTCGGTACCCAGCCGGGTGTGTTCGGCTCCGATGGGGATGGCCGCCAGCCGGTAGCCGAAGAACTCGAAGATGGTGTCGAGCTTGGACAGCGGCGGGATGCGGTCGCCGCGTTCGTAGGCACCGACGACCACTGCGGGGAAGCCCGACCGGTCCTGGAACGCGGCCAGTGACAGGCCGGCGGCTTTGCGCAGGGCACGGACCTGGGCGCACAGCGGGTGCGGGTCAGTGGAAGCAGTTCCGAAGGGGTCGCTCTCACGGTTGCCCTCCACGGTGTGCAGGTCGGCGGTGAGTCTGCCTTGCAGGCTGCTGGACAGGTTGGTGTGCATGCGCGTGGTGTTCCTTCGGGTCTACTCGGGTGGACTCATGGCGAGGGCCTGGAGGCCGAGCGGGGTGGCCTGCCAGACGATGGAGGAGGCTCCGGACATGCCGCGGCGTCGCAGCTCGGTGGCCACGACCATGCCCATGCGCACCAGCTCCAGCCGGCGCGGGCGCTGGGTGTTGGGGCTCATGCGCAAGTGGAACTGCATCTCTTCATCGGTCATCGCCGACATGTTGAGGGCGTACATGATGCGGCGCCGGCACGTTCCGGAGCGGCCCAACGCCTTGTACGCGGCGGCCACGGAGGTGTCCGGGTGGTTGCGTCCGGTGGTGGTGCCGGGCTCGTCGAGCACGCCGGACATCACCGTGAATCCTTTTCACCGGTGTCGTCACCGTCTTCACCCGGTTCGGTGAAGTCGTTGGTGAAGTCGACGAGTTCGTCGTCGAGGTCGTTGACGACGGCCAGGCGCACCGGGCCGAGCCCGACCCGGGCGCGCAGCATGTTGAGCACCCGGCCGCAGACCCGCACCAGGTCCGAGGTGAGGGTGGCCGGGTGACCGCCGTACTCCTTGTCGCTGATGTAGAAGTCCAGGCCGTCGCGGACACTGAGATCGACGGTGGTGTTGGGCTGCTTCGGTGCCCGCTTCAGCGGTTCGGCCGGCGGCGGGTCGGTGAGGAAGTAGTCGTTGCGCAGCGGCATCCGCAGCACCTTCGAGTCCTGCCGGTCCTGCCGGTCCTGCCGGTCCTCGGCCAGCCACGGCATCTTCAACTCACGGGTGGGGCGGTCAGGGTTGATCGGGGGGTTCGGCGGGGTCGTCATTCAGCGCTCCGGTCATCGCTCAAGGTGGGACTCGAATTGCAGGAGGCGCAGCAGGGTCAGCGTGTCGTGGCGCACGCCGTCCAGGCCGCGGTGGATCAGGCGCAGCACCTCGACGCATTCGTCGGCGAGGGCGGCGTTCTCGGCGGAGTCGCGGGCGGTGCGCCGCGCGGTCATGCTGGCGAGGTTGGCTTCGGCGGCACGTTCGCGGGCGGAGGAGAACTCGTCGCCGCGTCGTACCGGGGCGGAGCGGACCTTGAGGACCGCGTCGTCCCAGTCGTCCTCGGCGGCCTGGGCGTCGCGGGCGGCGAAGCGGCGGGCGTGGGCACGTACCCGCGAGGCGGTGGCCAGCAGGTGTTCCACCCGGTCCAGGCGGCGGCGCACGTCGAGCAGGTATTCGTGGACCTCGTGCGGGGCCGCCTGGGTGCCGGGCATGGTCGGGATACCGGTACGTAGGTCGCGGGCCTCGTTGACGAACTGGTCCAGGGTGGTGACGAGGTCGGCGATACGGTTCATGCCCGCTCGATCTCGCGGACCCGGTCGACCAGCTTGTTGCGGCTGGCCCGTAGCCGGTCCATGACGGCCGCGCCCTCGGTGGGGTCGAAGCCGTAACGGGTGACGAGCTTGGCGTAGACCAGCCACTCGGCTTCGGCTTCCAGGATGCCGAAGGCCAGCGTGATGGGGACGGTGACCGCGTTGTAGAGGTCCGGGCCGAGGATGCGGATCAGGTCTTCCTCAGCCAGCGTGATGTCGAACTTTGCCCACTTGTTGGTGTCCGTCTCGCCGGACCAGCCCTGTCGTACCTGCACAAAACTTCTACAGATAGCCGACCTCGGTCTTACAGGCTGACACCATCGAGAACGGAGTCGAGGGTGTCGGTGCCGGCCTCGTCGAGGTCGTAGCGCAGCCGGACCGGGCCGAGCAGCAGGGTGATCGGGGCGACGTGTTCGATGCCCAGGCCGGTGCGCTGGTCCAGGTCGAGGTCGCCGTCATCGGTGCGGATCGTCACGGTGTTCGGGCCGGGGGTCATGGTGACCAGCTCCAGGAACCGCTGGTAGCCGTCCAGGGTGGGCATGGTGTCCAGCTCCACGAGCAGGTGCCTGCCCGTACCGGTCCCGCTGCCGGTGTCGCCGCGGCGTAGGGCTGCCTGGATGTCGGCCGGTGCCAGCGCCGGCAGGATCTCGACCTCCTCGCCGGTGTCCTCGTCGACCTCGACGCCGGGCTTCAGCTCCGGTTCACGGGCGGTGTCGACCGCGACGCTGGTGATGCCGGCGGCATCGGTGACGGTGATCTCCACCGGGCTGCCCCAGCGCAGCGCGAAGTGCCAGTCGGCCTTGAGTGCCGGCCAGCCGGGGACGGGGAAGACGACCGCCGGTTGCAGCACGGCGATGACCTGCGCCGGCTCCAGGGAGCGGTGCACGTAGAACTCCAACGCGTCGTGGACGTTCATGACCAGGTGCACCCGGTCGGCGAGGCCGGCTTTCTTCAGCGCCCGGACCGCCCGGACCATGGCGATCTTGACGGTGTCGCCGGTGGCCGATCCCTGGATGGGGTAGTTGACGCAGGTGCGGTCGCCCTTCTGCTGAATCCACCGCTTGTCCGACTGGTACTCCCAGATCGGCAGGCGCCGGCCGAACTTGCTGACCACATACCCGTGGCTGCGTCCGAACGCGACCTGCTTGTCCACCCACGCCTTGATCCGGGAGAAGACGCGGAAGTAGGAGTTGAACAGATCCTCGGCCTCGTCCTGGCCGATGCCCAGGCGGTCGGCCAGGCCCTTGGCGGACATGCCGTAGAGCAGGGCGAAGCCGAGGGTCTTGCCGATGTTGCGCTGCTCCTTGGTGACCTCGTGAAGCGGGACGCCGAGCATGAGGGATGCGGTCAGGGTGTGGACATCACGGCCCTCGTCGAAGGCGCGCAGCAGCTCGGTCTCCTGCGCTTCCCCGGCGATGGCGCGTAGCTCCTGCTGGGAGAAGTCGAAGCCGACGATGTAGTGCTCGTCGGGGGCGATGATGAAATCCCTGAAGTTGATCTTGAAGCAGGTTCCGGGCGGCGCGGAGAACGCAGATCCCGGTACGTCGCAACCGCAGTCCTTGCCGTGTTCCTCGACGTGGCGCCGGTGCGCGGCGGCACCCTCGGCCAGGTCGACGTGATACTCCTTCGGCGACTGCTGGTAGGGCGGGTCGGCCACGGCGAAGCGGCCGGTGATGACCACGGCGGACATGTGGTTGGGGTGGGTCATGCCGTCGTCGGCCCACTGGTACAGCCGCTCGTACTTGTCCAGGTACGTGGTCAGCAGCCGGGTCAGCTCTTTCCAGGTGCGGATCTTCTGCACCACCGGGTGCTGCTTGGCCAGGCCCGCGAGTGCGGTCTTGCCGGTGGACATCTTGCGCTCGGCGGCGGGCTTGTCGCGGGTGGTGGATGTGTAGACCGAGGTGCGCAGGCCGAGGTCGCCGAACAGCAGCTTGCCGACCTGGGGCGGGGAGGCGAGGTTGATCGCGACCGGCTTGTCCAGCAGCCCGGACAGCTCGTCCATGATCTCGCGGTTGTACTTGTCCCGGAACAGCCGCAGCTCGTCTGCGGTGCGCCGCATCGCGGCCCAGTCGTAGCGGACCCCGAAGTCCTCCATGTGCACGGTGCACTCGGTGATGACGGCCATCTCCACCCCGTACAGGGGCATGGCCGACACCCGTGGGTGGTAGCGGCGGTGCAGCGCCAGGGCCCACAAGGAGTCCTCGCAGGCGTACTCGTAGACCTTCGGGTCGGCCGGGTCCAGGACGTTGAAGCGCAGGTACTTGCGCTTGTTCACCGGCAGGTCGACGAACAGCTCCCACAGCTCGGTCATCTGGTGGTCGAAGATCTGCTTGACCAGGAACTTCAGACCGAAGCTGGGGTGTTCGGCGGCCAGGTACGCCTCGACCTGGGTGTCGGAACGGACCGGGTAGTAGCCCTTGCTCGCCCGCACCGCCGGGCCGTGCTCGGGGTCGTCCGCGAGCAGGCGCAGGAACCAGCGGGACAGGTGACGCAGTTCGAAGCTGGCGTTGTGCGCGATCCCGCGTCCACTGTGGAGGATCGGCCACAGCAGCCGCGCCGCGGTGTACTCGTCGACGTTGTCGAAGTTGTCGTGGGCGAGGGGGATGTAGCGGGCCCACTCGGTGGAGTCGGTGATCGAGATCCCCACGACGATGGCGGTCTCGGGGTGGACGGCGAACTTCTCCCGGTCCGGGCCCAGATAGCCGGTCTCGATGTCGAAGCCGACCGGACCCTGCCCCTCGGCGAGCCGGTTGCACAGGTCGACCAGCTCACCGAGGGACGTGACAAGCCCGTAGTTCCTCACATGGGCTTCTACAGACCGGGGTCAGGCGTCTGCGATCAGCCGGTGCAGGTCGTCGTCGGTGACACCGGTGGCCAGGGCGTCGAGGCGGTCGGCGGCGTTGCGCAGGGCGGCGGCCACGTCGCGCAGCGCACCCCGGTCGACGGTGTCCGCGTCGGCGGTCACGGCCTCGTCGAGCAGGGAACGCAGTTCGGTGGCGACCACACCGAACCTGTCCACAAAGGACGGTGGGGCCGGCTTCGGCTTGCTGGTGCGGATCTGGCGGACGGTCTTCTTCACCTCGGCCGGGCCGGCGGACACGACGGAGCGCTGCTCCTCGGCGGGCAGGGTGGACAGCTTCTCGGCGGCGGCCACCGACATGGCACCGGCGCGCACGGCCTCGGCCAGCTCGGGGATGCCGTGTTCCTGGTAGCGCACGGCCGCCTGCACCGAACGGCGCGAGACGTTCATCGCCTCGGCGGCCTGGCGCTGGCTCATCGCCGGGCGGGCGGCGCTAATTTGCGCCGGCTCCTCCACGGGGCGGGGGATGCGCGAGAGGGCGGCGGCGATGTCTGCGCGCAGGGACTCCGACAGGTGCCGGCGGCGCAGGTTGCGCGAGATGCAGTAGGCCATCGCCTCCTCCCAGGTGCCGGGGAAGTCGACGAAGTCGTCGGCCGAGAGGTTGTACCGGGCGTCGTTGGCGGCACGGTAGCGGGTACGCCCGTCGAGGATGGCGCCCTGGAACAGAACGATGGGTTCCCGCAGGCCGTTGGCTGCGATGTCGGCGGCCAGCTCGCGAAGCTCGGCGCCGGTGAGGATCGGGAACGGGCCAGCGATGGGGTGAGACTTCAGACGCATACCGCTTATACCTGTTCCTGTCCCCGTTCTCCGGGGTCCGCAAGGCGCCCCGGTCGGTGGAGGCGGTGGCGGCCCCACCGACCGGTGCACCGTCTACATCGGACAAACCGAGAGGCGGACCGGCGGTGTATCCCCACCGGGCCCCGTGTCTGGCCCTGCCCCTCACCGCAGGTCCGCCTCCCGGGGCGGGTCGGTCAGGTCGGGGCACCGCATCCGTTGCCGGACAGTGCAAGCCGACCTGACCCTGTCGGGGTTACAGGAGTCGAACCTGTGCACGCCGGGCGTCCCCGACTGCTCTGGCCTCTTGAGCTAAACCCCGTCGGAGTCACGCCCGCCCCCGATGCCAACGGACGTGACCCCGTGACCGTCCCCCTGGACCATCCCGTGTGTTCTACCGCCGGGCGGCTCAGAGTATGAAGCCGTCGCGCGGCACGATCTGCTCCGCCCGCACGACCGCACCCAACGCGGCGGCGTCGTTGAAGCGGACCTCGTGCACCGACGGGCGGATCTTGCCCGCAGCGCTGCGGCAGTGCCGGTTCGGGGGCATGTGGCAGCGCCGGCAGTACACCTGCCGGGCGGCGCGTTCGATGTTGCGCATCGTCAGGTCCCAGCCGCTGTTCACCGCCAGTCGTCCTCGATCTGGTCGGCGGCCTGACGCAACACGATCGCGGCGGTGCCCGGGGTCAGCACGAGCGCGCGGTGGAAGTACTCCGGCCGCCAGGAGCCGTCGCGGAGCTGCACGACGGACAGGGTCAGCCCGACGTTGTCGGGGTTGGGCTCCCACGGGGCGACACGTCGGTAGGAACGCGAGGTCCGCATGACCCAGACGACGGTGACGATGCCGATGGCGTAGCCGGCCGCGCCGGCTATCGGTGCGGGGGCGACGACGCCGACGCTCCCCGCGGCGACCGCGGCGATGGCATAGCGGGCATAGTCGGGCAGGCGCACCGGACCTCCACGCGCAGAAGGGTTGGGAATGTCCGGTGTAACGAGCAAGGTCAGCAACGGATGCGGGTGGGTGTGCGGAGGTGAGGCCCGGTCACTCCCTGGGGGGTCGAGACGAGACCGGGCCCAGTACCTCCCCTTCACCAACTACCCATCGCCGTGAACCACGTGCGCACCGTCTGCATCCGGTGCCGCCTGCCCCGGTGGAGCGGGACGTACACCAAACGTAGCAACATCATTGCGCCGTGTGGATGGTTGTGCGGTGGGGTGAATTGGCGTGTGATGAGGAAACGAGAGACGCCCGAAGCTACGCCCCCGTAGCCCAATCGGCAGAGGCAGCCGCCTTAAAAGCGGTCATAGCCGGTCCCCCTGTTCAGGAGGCCGGCGTTGTGTGGGTTCGAGCCCCACCGGGGGTACCGAGGGATCTTGCTACGCTGAGTATCTGGCTCCGTCCTGAGAGAGCGGTGTCGGCTGGATGGGACAGGGACCGGGGGCCTACCCGGTCCCTGTCCTGCCTCATGTTGTGGGTGATCGTGGGCGGACCACCGGATGTGAGCGCTCCTCACACCGGCAGGCCATCGGATGCCCGAAGACCGTCACCAGCCGGTAGCAGTCCGGGCGGCCGGCGACGTTGGGATGGCACAGCGGCACCCCGCCCAGCGCCCCGTAGCCGGCGGCGAAGACCCCGACATCGGACCGGTCGCAGTGCCCGCAGACAGCCGGGACCCGGCGCAGCAGGGAGACCGTCACCGGCTGCTCCCCCGGAACCGTTTGCCGCAGAAGTTGCACTCGAACTCCATCCGCTCCTCGCCACGGACCACACGCCGCTCCAGGTGCTCGCAGTTGCGGGTGGACCACAGCCACCGCAGGTGCGCCACCAGGGCCCTCACGCGTACAGCCAGGGCCGCTTCCGGCGGTCCCAGCGGGCCAGCCAGGACGCCCGTGGTCGCAGCGCCTCGGTGACAATGCGGCCCCACTGCTGACCGGCGTCCTGCTTGTCCTGGACCCACTGGAGCAGGGCCTTGGCGTTGTCGTCGAGCTTGCGCAGCGCCGGGTGGCGGGACTCGGCCACGCGGACCCCGGCGGCGAACAGATCACCCACGGCGTGCTCGGCGTCCAGGGCCTTGAGCTGGCCGAGGTTGAACCCGACCCGGACCAGGACGTTGGCGACCAGGCAGGCCGGGCGGTTGACCGCCACGTAGCGGGCCGGCAGCTCCTCACCGGCGGGCTGGTCGACGCGGCGCGGGTGCTGGCGGGCGATGTCCTCCAACGCGGCCCGTACCTGGGCCACGGTGATCTTCTTCTGCCGAAGCGGCCGGGTCACGATCTGCTTCGTCGGAGCAGCGTCGGTAACCGTGCTCGCGCTGACCGACGCGCGGACCGTGGGCTCTGCAACGGTGGTGCTCATGAAAGTCCTCTCGACGATGGATCGACCTTCATACGGGCGGGACGGGTGGACGGGGTTGTCGATGACGCGGGTCGTGCGGGTGTCCTTCCGTACCGCCGGGTCGTGATGGCAGGCGCCTGCCCGGTGACGGGCAGACGGCGTGACACATCGGCTCCGGAGATGCCAGAGCCGCGTGCACGGGTGATGCAACGACCGGTGCCGGCCAGTAGTCACGCAGGTTTCTACCGACCGGCACACTCACGGCTGCACCTAGCGGGGACTCTCCTGGGTGAACCAGGCCATGAACTCGGTGTAGCAGACGCCGCAGACGACGGCGGTCTCCTCGCCGGCCTCGACCTCGGCCGGGAAGTCGCGCTCGTACTCGGCCATGGCGGCGGCGTCGGACCAGCCCTTGATGTACTCCTCACCGCACATGTCGCAGGTGAAGGTCGATTCGGTCATCTCTCAGTCCTCGGGTCTGGGGATCAGCAGGAACACACGACGCGGCCGGGGCGAACCACCTGGAGATCACAGCCGAGCCGGCAGACCTGGAAGATCCCGCCGTGGCCGTCCTTGAGATAGGGCAGCTCCGAGGTCGTCGACACGTCGGCCGACACCAGCGCGGTCCACAGGTCGTTGGCCAGACAGACGGTGGAGACCAGCCGGGAGTCCACCGACATGGTCCGCCGGGGCCCCCAGCACCGCAGCCGGTAACCGATGCCGAACAGGTCGACGCGGAAGCCGACGTTGCGCATGCCGCCCTCGAACGGCACGAACCACACCGCACCCCGGCGCAAATGTGCGGGGGTCGAGCCGTCGCGGCGGTAGAACTTCGGCCCGACCTGAAGACGGGGCTCACCCAGGCCGCAGGCCGGCACCGCCGCATCGACCACGTGCAGCAGCGGGGTCTGCCGGTCGATCCACGCCTCGATCTCGGTGGCCGAGCCGAAGCGTCCGTCCGGCGGCAGGTCCGGGGCCGGCGGCTCAGTCGTCGCCATCGAGGTCCCACCCGGTGACCGCGACGATCTCCTCCCGGAGCTGGTCGACGGTGGGCGGCGTGGTCCCCAGCCACTGCACGAACTGGAGGAACAGCCGGTCAGCCTGTTCGTCGGTGAGCCCGAGCAGGGTCTGGGCCTGGTGGTAGACGGCCATCGGGTCGCCGTCCTCGACGAGCATCTGTTCCAGGTCCAGCCCGGCCAGGTGGCAGGCGATCCCGGCCATGCACATCGTCCCGTCCACGGACTGGAAGTAGCGCTGGTCCCACTGGTCGGGCTGAGACTCGATGTATGCCAGCACCGCGCGGATCGCCGGCTTGTTCAGCTCCTCGGCGCGCACGCTCATGGCTGCTCCCGGCGCTGCTGCGGCGGCTGGGCGACCTCAGCGGCGGGCCCGGCGGCGACCTCGCCCGCCTCCGGGTCGACGAGCAGAACCGCCACCGCAAGGCGGAACTCGCGGTGATCGCCGCGCCGGTCGGCGGTCTCCACGCGATACTTCTCCCCGAGTACGTCGTTACCCAGGTAGGTGATCCGGAACTGCCCGCCCAACTCGTCGTCCCAGTCGGTGTAGCCGGCCAGCCACTCCTGCAAGGTGTCCAGCGCCCACCGCTGGAAGACCCCGGCCGTGACGGGCTGAGTACTCAGCATCTGTTTCCCCCGCTTCCGCTTGACGTGCACCTCCGCGAGAGCGACGCGGAGTTCTTCCTCGGACATGCGCCGGGGATAGCGGTCGGAGAACGTCAGCTCCAGGTCCCGCAGCCCCGCCATGTCCAATGTGGACATCGCCGCCATTGCCGAGTCCACGTCGAAGGCTGTCGCCAGCCGGCGAAGGGCCAGCGCGAGCCGTTGTTCGACGGTGGCCTCCGCCCCGCTACGTGACATCCATGGGCGCCTTGTAGTCGATGCCGGTGGAGTCCTTGACCCGCTCGCACAGCTCGGCGAACGTCGGGTGGCGAAGCTGCCCGGTGTCGGGGTCGTGGACGTTGACGAAGCCGTAGATCTCGACGAACTGGCGCACCGTCAGCCCGAGCAGGTACCGGGAGTGCGTCTTGTTGATCTTGGTCCGGTAAAGCCGCGCGGCCTGCGCCGCACTGCCGGCCATGAACTCGTCGAGGGCTTGCAGGTCGTCGAAGGCCGACAGCATCGCCGCCCAGCCCGCGAAGCAGCCGGCGGTGCCGCACTCGCCCACGGACAGGAACTCGTCCTGGTTCCACCGCTCGGCGTGCATCTCGATGAAGGCCAGCACCTGGCGGATCAGCGCCTCGTTCGGCTCGGTGGGCCAGGGGTCCCAGCCGCTGAACAGGCGGGCCACGTCATCGGACAGCACCCCGCCCTCGATCGTCAGGGTTCTGTTGCCGGTCATGTCGGTGTTCACGGTCATGCTGCTTCTACCTTCCGTCGAGGCGTGTACCGCACGCCGCAGATCTCGTTCACCCGCTCGCACAGCTCGGCGAACGTGGGATGACGCAGCCCGTCGGGGTCGGCGACGAACATGAACCCGAACAGCGCCCCGGCCTGCCAATCGGCCAGCCCGAGGGCGTGCATCGCCGTCCGGTAGATCTCCGAGCCGGGCATGCCGGCGATGACCAGACGCGGGGCCGGCGGGTCCTGGGCGTTGAAGACCAGCGCCCACCCGGCCAGACACCCGCGGATGACCCCGCCGCGGTCACCGAGGTACTGGTCCTGGGTCCACCGGTGCGGGTTCATGTCCAGGAATTCAAGGACCGTCCACAGTAGACCGACGTTGAGGGTGCGGTCGGGGCCGGCGACCTGGCGGGCGATCACCTCACCGACCGGCTTGATCGCCGGCACCGGCCTGGGCTCGCACCGCTGCGAACGGGCCAGGTGCCGGGGACAGGTCAACGGGGCCACGTCGCACAGGAACCCCTCGGTGGCGATGAGGGCCAGCAACGCCTGCTCCATCGTCACTCCCGCGACCCCAACGACTCCGGCAGCACCGGCCACCCGTCATCGATACCGGTCCGCGTCAGGTCGGCGGCGAACACCGGGGAGGCCACCGCCGGCACCGACAGCGGCGGCGGAGGGGGCAACGCGATCCCGGGCCTGGGCTTGTTGGCCGCGTCGAACAGCCGGTGCAGCCGGGCGTCGGAGGGGTAGGCGCCCTCGCGGGGCCGCTGGGTGCGCAGCCGGCACGCGTACAGCGCCGGGCCGTAGGTGTAGTCACCCTCGCTCGCCTCGCCCACGTCCACCAGCGCCTGCTCGAAACTGTCCACATCGGACGGTGCCACCGGAACGTGGTCGTGCAGCCCGGCCTCGAACAGGCCGCCGATCTCCACGACGAAGGTGACGTTGTCCTCGGGGACGCCGCACCACCAGTCGATCTGGTCGCGCACACCGAACCTCGCGACCAGCGACAGCATCCGTGTCGCGTACCTGGGATCAGTAGCCACCGCGATCCCCTCTCTTAAAGGTTTCGGAAAGGAAGAGAGGGCGCCGGATGGCCGGTGATGAGCCGGCCTCAACGCATGCCCCGGATGCGGCCCCGGCAAGCGCACGACGGCGCCCTCTCGTGCAGATAACGATAGGACGGGCAACACGTTGCGCGATCGGATCACGGCCTGGCAAAACGCTGATCATCCTCCCGGGTGACAGGGCCGTAACTTGGTCAACTCCCGGGAGGTTGGGGAGCATCGGCCGTGCGAAAACCCAGTTGGTGGAGGGGATGTCCGACAGGACAGCCGGAGCGGAACAAGACGAACCGGCGAGCGCTGCCGAGCACCATGACAGTGTCAGCAACCGGAGGGTCAGTCACGCAGAGTGGTCAACGGGCGGTGTGGACAGCCACGTGAGAACCCGGGTCAGCGCATCGGGCTGGTTGGATGCGACGTTCCTGCCTGACCCGGGTCACCGGAGCCCCGAGAACACCGCCAAGCCCGACGACAGTCACAGCGGTGCTTAAGCCCCCGATAACCCGGGTTATGTTCGATCGTTCGAATGTTCGGATCATCCAGCCGCGAGGCGGCTATTCGATCATCTGTTCATCACTCGATCGGGGGCAGTTCGAGCGAAGCTCCTCATGGTTTAGAGGAAGCCCCCCCTATCTAAGATGATCTTGATCTGGGTGTGCGGGCGCACGGGGAGACAAGACCAACTCAGATAGAGGGGCATGACGGGAAGGGCAGCGAAGCGAAGCTCCATTAGGCCCGTCGTCAGCGGGATCACAGCATTACCTGGCGATCCCCACGACCGGTACACGTCCACGGGTCGAGTGGTCAGCAGGGTGATCTGCCCTCCACCGGAATGAAGACATGGCTCCGCCACCTTCAGTTCCACCGCCCCGGGTGCGCCTTTACGCGACCGCCCGTGGACTCGGATGCGAGGTGTAGACCCGTCCCGCTCTGGGGACGGCGCCACATGATCTTCCTGCTGAAGGACCGGACCTGCCGCCGGGTTCAAAGATATGGGGGATGTACTACCAGTCTCAGACCTCAACCTCCGACAAGCACCTCGGAGGTTGGGATGCCAGATGCTACATGCCGCTCGCGGGGGCTCGCGACGGTCCCCCGGCGGCGCAGCTCCTTGACGCATGCTGCGCACGCCCAACCGATGCGGATCTCTCGATACACGCCCTTCTTGATGACGTGCAGCTTGGCGATGCCGATCGTCATGCCGGGCTCAATCTCGTGGTTGTAGTCCAGAGCGCAGGCCATCTCGGTGTCGGCGATCTTGTTGCGCTCGTGCAGCACCACGAGTCCGCGGCGCTCTCTGCGTGACCACACGGACTGCTGGCTCGGCCGGTACTCCCGGTGCCGGGTCAGCCGGGCCATGAGCGAACGCAGGTACTCAGTTTCGCAGTGAGTGCACATGCGCATCGGGAGCCCCGACTTTCCGCACAGCACGATTTCGTCTGTCATGCCAGGTGCTACCGGTAGACGGCCCGGTCCGCACGGCGTCCGTCACCCACACAGGTGACGACTGTGGCAAGGACGACTACCCGCATCCTGCGGGCTGTCGATGCGTTCACCAGGTGTGAGCAAAGTCCGTCAAAAACCCCAGAGTTACATCCCGATCGTTTTGACGGGGGCCGGCGCCATCTTCGGGATCATGGGCTTCGGCATCGGCTACTACGCGGTCAAGGCAGTGCCTGTCTATCCGGAGGCGCTGTTCGTCTCCGAGTACGAGGCTGCCGTCCTAACGTCGCTGCTCGGCATCCAGAAGGTGGGCATCGCGCTGGCCATCGGCGTGTTCCTCGTCGCTGCCGCGTTCTGCCTGACGGTTGCGGCGATCCTGGCCCATGTAACCAGGGGTCGCCCGATCGGCTGCAACTTGCATGCAGTCTGTGATTCCTGTGGCTCTGGGTTGTAGAAAAGCTGCGCCGGGTTGTTTTTCCGGTATCCACTAACGCGAAAGGTTGTGTGTTTTCAGGGTGTCCAAGACTCACGGCGCAGACGACACCGTCGTCTTTGGTGCCACCGGCGAGGGGGACCCGGGCGAGACCCGGCTCATCCCGAGACTGCGGACCGTCGGTCCGCTGCCGGATGTGCCCCGGGGAAAGCACCGTGACGCACGCGCGCTCATCGCGGCGTTGATCCCCACCTGCAACGAGCCCGAGATCGAGGCCACGATCGCCTCCATCACCGGGCAGACGCTCGTGCCGGACTACATCGTGGTGGTCGTCAACAACAGCAACGACGACACCGCCGAGCGGGCGCGGGCGGCCGGCGCGACGCACGTGATCGTCATGAAGGAGAACAGGCACAAGAAGGCCGGCGCGCTGAACTTCGGCTACGACTACATCCGGGTGCGCCTGCCGGATGTGGAGTACATCGTGCAGATGGACGCAGACACCGTCCTGGAGAAGCACTTCGTACACCGCACCTACAACGTGATGAGCCGCCCGGAGCACTGGAACGTCGGTGCCCTGTCCAGTGCGTTCATCGCCAAGCAGGGGCTCGCGCGTAACCGGTGGCAGTCGATGTTCATGTGGCCCCAGGCCGCGGAGTACACGCGCTACCAGGACTCGCAGGTCTCCCGCCAGGTGCACTGCATCTCCGGCACCGGCAACATGATGCGGGTCGCGGCGCTGGACGGACTGCGGTACGAGCGGAAGATCATCTGGGACAACCGCTCCCTGGTCGAGGACTACGAGGTGACCCTGGCGCTGCGGGCGCAGGGGTGGGAGACCCGCAAGTCCAAGCGGTTCGTGGTCTACACCGACCTGATGCCGAACCTGCGGATGCTGTGGAAGCAGCGGCTGCGCTGGCAACGCGGCACCTTCGACGAGCTTCGCCGCTACGGCTTCACCCCGTACACCCGCATGGACTGGACCAAGCAGATCATGCACGGGCTGCTGATGCTGCTGCACGTCGCGGGCGTCGGCTACTGCCTCTACTCGTTGATCTTGGTCGCGTTCTTCGGCGCCGCGATCGGCTTCTCCAACGGTCTGTACCTGTGCCTGGCGCTGATCGCGCTCAAGCAGGCGTACCACATCCGCGACATGGGCTGGCGGTCCGTCGTGGTCTCTCTGCTCATCATTCCCGAGGAGGTGTACAACTTCATCCGCCACGGCTGGTGGCTGTACGGGCTGTTCCTGTCCCTGCGGGGACGCAGCCAGAACTGGTAAGCACCTGACTGTCCACAGTAGAGAAAGGCATTACATCAGAATGAGCAACGCAGCAGGCGGAGGAATGTTGGCGGCGACCCCGCTTACTGTCGGGGGCTTCATGCTCGGCGATACGATTGGCTTCGGCGTACTCCTCCTCGTGGCCGGCGTCGGCCTGTTCGTCGCCGCACGTTCGCGGTGGGCGCGCAAGGTCAACGACTCGCAGTTGGGTGTGAACTAGCCATGAGCCAGCCGCTGGAATTCACCGCCACGTTCGAGTTCCGCCGTCCAGGCAGCTCCGAGGTCGTGGCGACGACGAAGACCAGCGGCACGGTGGCCATTCCACTTCCGTCGGGACCGGCACCCGCTCCAGCCCCCGCTCCGGTGGCCCCGAGCGGTGCCGGCCCCCTCGGCTCCCGGGTCAAGTTCGGCGCGTTCGTCCACGACGGACAGCGCGGCGACCCGTGGGACCCGACCCCGCACTTCGAGCTGGAGAAGCGCATCGGCCGCGAGCTGGACCCCGTCTCGTGGTTCATCGGCTGGGATGTCGACCTCAGCCAGGTGCCGCTCAAGCCCTACGGCAAGCGATCCCAGCTCATCTCGTGGCACCCCGACCAGGTGCACAACGTCGCCGAGATCCTGGGCGGCAAGTGGGACGCGTTCTTCACCCGCTTCGCCGCCAGCGTCGACAACTTCAGCACCGCATCCGGCGCCACCGTGTACGTGCGGCTCATGCCCGAGATGAACGGCAACTGGGCCCGGTGGTCGGCGGCCAACGGAGCGCTCGGCATCACCAGCCCCAAGCAGTTCGTGCAGGTGTGGCAGTACATCGTCGACAAGGTCAGCCGGCGCACGAACAAGGTCCGCTGGGTGTGGTGCCCCAACATCACCGACGAACCGAACGCCGCGGGCAACCGCATGGAGGAGTACTGGCCGGGCGCGGCATACGTGCACGTCCTCGGCTTCGACGGCTACAACTGGGGCGACGGCGGGCACTTCCGCTGGACCAGCTTTGTTGATCTTGTTGGGTCTCCGCAGGGCGGCGCGAGCAAGAGCATCTATGAACGGCTGTGCGCACTGCACCCGACCATGGCCATCTGGCTGTGCGAGTTCGGGTCCAAGGACCCCACCAAGCAGGACGACGCCAGCTCCCCGCCCAACGCGGCCCACTCCAAGTCGCAGTGGTACATCGACATGCTCCGGTGCACCGCGTTCCCGCGTCTGACCACCGTCGTGGCCTTCGACATCGCCAAGGAACGCGACTGGCGGCTGGCCTCCAGCCTCGGCGTCGTCGAGGCCGTCTCGGCGCACCTCACCAAGTAACCTGCGGGCCGGGAAGATCGTTCTCCAGGCGTGACCCAGAGCGTTCCCGACACCACGACATACCCGTGGTTCCAGCCCAAGCCGCTGGCCGATGCCATCCGCGTCCGTCTGACCTTCGGCGACTTCAACACGCCGGAGCTGAGCATCGGCCGGCTCTCGTTCAGCGAGAGCGGCCGGGTGCATACGTTGGTGCGCTACCCGGAGGCCGTCGGTGCGAACTGGCTCCGGCCGCCGGTGCAGGCCCCGTACTACATCCGGGCCGGGATGGAGCACCGGTACCGCTTCGAGGCGGTGCTGGACACCAACGAACCGGCAGGCTTGCACCTGCCGGTCAGTGTGGAGATCGCGATGTGGGCGCCCCGGTCCAAGAACCGCAACCCGGACCGGCACCTCAGCGTGCCGGTGGTCGTTCACCGGTCCTGATCGGGCGTCCGGGTCGGGGGCCAGGTGAGCGGGCGGACCGGGCCGGTGACGTGCTTGCGTAGCTCGTCGTACAGCGCCTCGGTGGCCCGGCGCGCGGTCCGGTTGGGGCGGACGCCATTGATGCGGGCGAAGGTCTGCATGGCCCGCTCCACGATCCGGTCCCACTCGTCCTTCTCGATGAGAACGGCGCACGCGCCGCAGCATGACCAGTGACCCCGGCTGGCCGTCCCCCCGGCGGCTACCGGCAGCTTGAAGTCGCGCGCCGGCAGCTCCAGCGACGGCGCCGGGTCTGAGCAGAAGTCACAGAACCCGTTGACCTTGACCTCGTCGGGCATGACCGGGACGGCGAGGTGCCCGTCCGGGTTGTGCAGGTGCAGCCAGCCCTCCTCGGCGTGGTCGGGGCCGAGGATGCCGGCGGTGCCGGGCTCCTTGTAGTCCAGAACGCGGGCGCAGACGGCGCAGACGCGGGCCTTGGTGTCTCTCATCGGCTTGCCATGATCTTTCTGTGCTGCCGGACGCAGGCCGCGCAGCGGCGGCCTTCGAGCCCGGGTTGATCGTCGGCCTGCTCGCTGCGGGCCGGGTGGAAGGTGACACCGCAGAACGCAACGCGGCGACTGGTGACGGAGTTGTGCCGGTGCATGTGCCACGGGCCGTAGACGACGGTGGTCCACTCGTGGCGGATGCCTCGTAGGAGTTTCACTTGGGTGCGCGTTTCCTTGGCTTGCCGGTCTTGAGGGAGAGGATGAACTGGCGGTGGGCCACGACGAACCGGGCGCCGTAACCGCCGTCGTTCTCGTCGAGGATGGTCAGGTCGTAGGTGTTGTGGCAGAACAGGCATACGGCCGTGGCGTCGGTGGTGTCGTGGTCGGTGACGATGATCTGGTCCTCATGGCAGGGCATCACGATGACCAGGCCGCCACCGCCCTTCATCTCCTCCGTCCAACGCCAGATGATCGAGCCCGGCGGCAGATGCAACGGCGCCGGCTTGTCGGGGCCGATCTCGATGACCTTCTTCTCCTCGGTCACTCGCCCTCCTCTCGGTCCATGTACTGCTCCCCGAGCCGTAGCGCCGGGTCGCGTTGGAGCTTGCGCCGGCCACGGTCGTAGCGGCGGGTGGTGCGGGGGTCCTTGTGGCCCATGGCGTCCTGCACGTCGGTGAGCGGGGTGTCCATGTCCAGGGAGTTGGTGGCGAAGGCGTGCCGGAAGCTGTGCGGGCTGATCCGGTCGGCGCCGGGGATGCCGGCGGCGGTGGCCATCTTGCGCACGTACCGCCACACGTTCTTCACGTCCAGGCGCCCGAACCCGCCGCCGATCTTCAGGGTGACCAGCAGCGGCCCGGCCGCGTCGCCGCGGACCGGGAGGTAGGCGTCCAGGGCCTCGCAGACGTGCGCGGACAGGGGCCGCTCGTGCTCCTTGCTGCCCTTGCCGAGGAACCGGATCGTGCGGAAGCCCCGGTTGTAGCCCAGCGAGGCGAGGTCGAGCCCGATGGCTTCGCTGCGGCGCAGCCCGAGGTCGGCCAGCAGTCGCAGCAGCAGCCGGTTCCGGTGGGCGACGAGGAGCCGGTTGTGGTGTGCCCCTTCGGCGGCCTTCACGATCTGGTCGGCGACGCGCATCATGGCGCGGACCTCGTCGACGGTCAGGCCCACGGTGGAGGACTCGTCGCGGTCGACGGTGGGCCGGCGGACACCCGCGACCGGGTTGGTCGTCTCCTTGCCGTTGCGGGCCAGGAAGATGTACCAACTCGACAGTGCCGACAGCTTGCGGTGCAGGCTGCTGTCGCGCAGGATGCCGATGCCCGCGGCGAAGCGGGTGATGTCCGCCGGCCACGCGTTGAGCGGGTTGACGGACTCGGCCTCGCACCAGGCCAGCCAACGGGCCAGGTCGGTGAAGTACGCCTTACGCGTGTGCAGCGACGAGTACTGCAACAGCCAGGCAGCCGTCAGCGCCCGCAGCCCGTACCGGTCACCGGGTTCGTCCGGCGGCAGCGCGGGCAGCGCGCCGACCGAGGCGAGGACCGGCAGTAGGTCAGGGGTTGTCACGGCAGCGACGATATCCCGCTACTGCGCTTGTGTGAAGTTAGCCGACTGTTGTAATTATGGGGCGACCTTCGGTTAGTTCAGAGAACTGTCCGATCCCTTCCTCGGTGTCGGTTTCTCCATGCGGAAGATGCGGTCGACCTGGCCCCGTTTCAGTGCTTCAGCCAAACCCCCGATCACCTGTATGACCTCTTCCCGGGACACGAGGTTGGCGTTGGCGACGATGGCGACGTGGTAGCCCTCCTCCCCGTCCTGGGTCGCCGTGCGGAACTCCACCGAGATCGGCACGTCACGAAGGCGCTGCTCAGCGGCCCGTACGGACCGGGTCATGGCGTCCCTGTAGAACGGGCGCCAGCCGATCATGTAGAACGCGTACAGGCCCAGGCAGAAGCCGACGACGAAAAAGCCGGGCGGTGAGGTGAAACCCGAGACAAGGCCCACGATGACACCGATGACCGTGGTTACCTGCACGCCGTAGCGCCGCCAGAAATTATTGAATCCCGAGCCCGGCATTTAGACGGGGACCTTATCCAATGCCCTCAGCACATTCTTGACCGCTACTTCTTCACCATTCGGGTGGTACGGGAACGTCATGTTGAACCCGTGCGCCCAGGTGACTTTCTTCAGGGTGTCACCGGCGACGAACATCTCGAACATCGAGTTGAGCAGCAGCAGGTGCAGCTCCCGCTTGCCCCGGATGTGCTCCTTGGACTGGAAGGTGCTCAGGGCCCAGTCCCGCAGCACCAGCGCCGGGGACTGCAACGGCAGCATCGCCCCGGTCTGTAGGCCCTCCCAAAACTCCGAGATCTTCTGGTCGGCCTCCCGGCCACGCCAGGCCATCTCCTGGAAGTAGCGCCACACCTGGAGGGCGCCGATGTTGAGCTTGGTCTTGCGGTAGATCTGGTCGGCCGCGCCGTACCAGTCGATCAGCTCGCCGTGGTGGGCCAGGAAGTCGTCCACGTCGGCGTGCTCGTCGCCGATCGAGGCCCAGTTCTGCCAGCCGATCAGCTCCCGGGTCCCCCGGATCGTCTCGGCGTAGCGCATCGCCAGGCGCACCGTCGCCCCGGTCTGGCCCTTGGGGGATCGGCCGGCGATGTGGAACACGTCGTTGACCGTGCGCATCTTGCCGGTGTCGAAGTACCGGAACATCCACCGCGGCACGCCGCGGATGACCATGAACCCGACCGGCTTGTTCTGCCCGGCCGCCCCCGTGAAGCGGGTCTTGCCGTTGAGCAGCAGCCCTTCCTCGTCGTAGCACACCGGCCCGTTGGGCAGGAAGTGCACGAACCTGTCGGTGGCCATGAGGACTTTCCACCGGGTCACGTCGCGGGTGGCGCACTTGCGCTGGTGGAAGTCCGGGTCGGAGTCCGCGCGGCGGACCTCGTCGTCGCACTGCTCCGGGGTGTACATGGGGTAGGAGATCTTCCACTTCGGCTTGCCGTCGAGCTGCGGCGCCGGTGGATAGTACGGCTGGTGCACTTCCGGAACGTTCTCGTTCACGTAGCGGGTGCGCACGGCACCCGTCACGGCTTTGGTTGGCTTGTTCGCCAGCCGAGCAGCCATCTCTCGGACTCCCAACACTCATCTATATACGGGCGGTGACGCTGAGCATAACGAGCATTGCTGGAAGGAGTCACGGGTACAGCCGTAACCCTTTTGATGATCAGTAGTTGAGCAATCTGGCGCGGGGTGGTCAGGGACCTTGTGGGGGTCTGCGGAAGCCGCCGGAACAGCCGCGCCAACCCGGGCGCCCGATCGTTCACTCGATCGGGCGCCCACCCCGTAACCCGCTGCCACACTGGGCGTTGGGACATCCGTACAGCCGTGGCGGTGATGCTGGTGGCGGTTGTACGGGCGGGTCTCCGGGTCGCAGGTGTCTAACCGGAGACCCGCCACCCCGTTGGCCGGGCTCCTGGGGTTTCGAGGGGTGTCCCAGGAGCCCCCCAACGCGGAGGAGGAAAGTGATCAGGCCCAAGCACCTGTGGGCGACCGCGGAAGCCGCGCTCGCGCTGACGCTGGAGAGCCTGGACAAGGTCGACATCGACCTCATCCACCGGGCCGCGACGAAGGCGCTGAAGTACCACGAGGACCCCGACATGGAGATCACCATCGGCGCGGTCCGCGAGATCGAAGAGGCCATACGCCTGCGACTGCGCTACATCGCCATGACCTGCATCGACCAGCGGAATCTGGAGAAGTGGCTCGATGACCCTGATTCCGTGGTTTGAGGTCACCCCGGAAGAGGCCGCCTACATCGACCTGTCCGTACGCCTGGACATCCTCGCCCCGCTGAATGAGGCCGGCGAGCGCTGCCCCTGGCCGTGGGAGCCGCAGCAGCTCGTCGGCGTGCCCATGGGCCAGTACCACTGCGGCTACTGCGGGGCCATGGTCATCGCCGGGGTCCCGCACCTGGACTACGGGGTCGGTGACCTGTGAAGCTCCCGTTCACCTTGCCGTTCACGTGGCGCATCATCTTCTGCCTCGCCAACCGCCGGCACAGGTACAAGTTCGGCACATATCCCCGCATGGGAGTATGCATCGAGTGCCTGTGGAGGAGACGTGGAAACTACTAACCGGCGCAGCACCTACTACACCCTCGACGAGAACAACCAGCTCGTGCGCGCCAAGGACAGCATTGAATGGGCCCTGTGGATGGCCCGCCACCAGGACCGCATCCAGATCGGCGACTGGAACCGCGACGGGGTACGCGTCAGCACGGTGTTCACCGGGGAGTGGCGACCGTTCGAGACGATGATCTGGGGCGGCAAGCATGACCAGCGCAAATGGTTCTACATGAACTACGGCAGTGCCCTGACCGGGCACGTCGACATCATCCGCCGCTACTTCACCGGCTGGGGACCTACGGCTTCCTAGACCGCCCCGGCCGAGGCCGCTTGGGCACCCGGGGATCGGCGATCGTGACCTTCGCCCGGCTCCCCGACGGATCGACGTAGCCCATCGCCGCCATCACGGCGAAGCAGTTGAGACAGATTCGCGTCCCTGACTCCTGCACCTGCCCGTGCCCGAGCCAGCCATCGGCCCGGCAGAAGAAACACTTACCGAGGACATCCATGATGTCCACGTCCATGTACAGGTGCTCCAGGTGGGCCGGAGCAGGCTGCCCGTCAACGAGCCGCATGATGACCAGCGGCGGAGGCGCGTCCATCATCTTGCGCTCGATGATGGACTTGCGGCGCAGGTAACCCGAGATCTGAAGCTCCAGCTCCTCGTCCGATGATCGCGAGGGCGGGAACGGCGGCGGTGGAGGTTGCAACACGTAGAGCATTCTAGATGTCAACGCAGAGCAGAGAACATCATCCCGCGAATGCCCACCCGGTCAGGCGCTCGTACACCCCGACGTAGCAGTTCCTGACGTTCGTCACTACGTACGCCGGCAGTTCCGGACCCGGCGGCTGCCTGTCCCAAGACGCGAAGTCCACCCAGTCCCGCACGATCTGCTTGTCCAACGCCCGCTGCCCCCGACCGGGCAACCATTCGTTGACATCCCAGAACCGGGTCGAGTCCGGGGTCAGCACCTCATCGGCGAGAACGATTGAACCGTCCGGCAGCGACCCGAACTCGAACTTCGTGTCGGCGATCAACAGGCCCTGGACCTGCGCGACCCGCGAGGCCAACCGGTAGATCAGCAGCGACAGATTCTCCAGCACCGTGGTCGTATTGTCGCCGACCAGTCCGGCCATCTGCGCCCGCGTCAACGGCTGGTCGTGCTCGCCGACCGCTGCCTTGGTGGCCGGCGTGAATACCGGCACCGGCAGCTTCGAGCCCTCCAACAACCCCGGCGGCAGACGTAGCCCATTGACCGTCCCGAACTGCTCGTACTCGGTCCACGCCGAACCGGCCAGATACCCGCGGACCACACACTCCACCGGGATCATGTCCAACGGCCTGCACCGTATCGCCCGGCCCGCCCACTGCGCCGGCACCCCGCCACCCCAGATGACGTGCGTGGATACCCCGGCGTGCTCAAGCTGTATGAACCACCACAACGACAGCGCGGTCAGCACCCGGCCCTTGTCGGGGATCTCCGTGGGCAGCACAACGTCGTAGACCGATACCCGGTCCGACGCCACCATGATCAGGTCGTCCCCGTCGCGGTACATGTCCCGGACCTTGCCCCGCTGGACCAGCTCCATCGTCAGCCCTCACTCTGCTCAATGCGAATGATCCACGCATTCCACGCCGGCCCGCTCGGCGTACTCGTGGTTCTCCCCGATGTAGACCGCGTACACGTAGAGACGGCCGTCGACGGTGCGCTGCGTCGCGACGAACGCCCCCGCCGGGCGGAACCATCGGAAGTCACCACTGTTGATCCGCGAGGTCGTCGAGGCCAGCCCCGGCGTCGAATCGTCATCCAGCAATCCCCACTTCCCCGGGTTCTGCTGAAGCTGGAAGGACACCAGCGCCCACGGACGGCCCCTGCCTCGCCGCCGGTGCGACGCCTCCACAGGAGGAGGCCGCTCCCAGCGAATCACACCCTGATCAATGCTCATCGTCATACCACAGATCGTAGGATGCCGATTACCGTGCGGGACATGAACGGGAGACAGGCAATTCTCCGACCTAACGCCGCCACAACCAGACCACCCAGATAGCAGCCAATACCCCCGCACCCGCGGAGAAGGCGATCACCACACCCAGCCAGAACGAGCTGATCAAGCCGGCCACGGTCGCCCGCCGGTAGACGGTGAACGGGTTGTGCCATCGATTGAGGACATGCCAGATCACCCGCGGCCAGGAGTCCCCGATCCACTGCCCGCACACCGGGCACGGCATCTCGCCCCTCACCGGGACATCGTAAGCGGTCAACACTCATGGTCACACCCGTATCGACCGAACGTGTCGTATCGTCTCGTCATGGCCAGGCCCCTAGTCGCGATCCGACTGCGCTCCCTGCGTAACGAGGTGGACCTCACCGGAAAGGCCCTGGCCGAACAACTCGGCTGGGCGCCGTCGAAACTGTCCCGCATCGAGTTGGGTAAACAGCGACCCAGCTACCAGGACATCCGCGACTGGGTACAGATCTGCGGCGGCGGCAGCGAAGAGATCACCGACGAGCTGCACCGCCTCTCCCTGGCCGACAAGCCCGACGCGACGCCGTCCCCGCCCACCAACCGGCTCCTCGGCGTATCGATCTCCGACCACACCATGACCCGGCTGGTCAACTACGCCATCCGCGAGGGCTACACCGTCGAGGAGGCGGTCAACCATCTCCTCGGCCTCGCCAACCGCAGCGACGACTAGGCCGGGGCGGAAGGAAGACGAGAACACTTCGGGTGTTAGCGTCCCGTCAATGCCGGCGCCCTGTGTTCCGAGGGCGGGGTTGGGTGCTACCGATCGGGGTTGACTTGTCCCCCGGAGCGGCCGAGGAGACGAGGCCGGTTACCCGCCCGACGACGTGCCAACGGGGCGCCGGCAGCTCACTCGAAAGAGTGAACTTTGTCAATCTCCCAGACGGCTGAGCCATCGAAGAGAACCATGCGCCCATGCCACCCCTCGCCTGGGCAGCCCTCGTCACGGCCATCTTCTACGGCGTCATCGCCAACGCCACCAGCAGCACGGTCGGCCTCATCGCACTCGGCTTCGCCGGACCCGCCGTCTACTGGCTATCGCTCAAGCTGCACCCCAACACCAACTGCCGGCACTGCCGGGGCACAGCCAGGCACCGAGGCTGGCTGTTCAACTACGCCCACCGCCCCTGCGTCCAGTGCGCCGGCACCGGGCGACACGTCCGCTGGGGCTACCGGACGTTCTTCTCCGACGGCAAGAAGGCGTACGCCCTGGAGCAGGAGGCCCGCGCGAAGGCCAAGGCCGCGCTGCGCAAGCGGCACTGAGTCGCCGGTAGCTACCTCAGCAGCATCGCAAGCCGTCGGTAGACCTCCGGATTCTCGACCTTCGGAGGCAGGCCCTGTTCCGCGCGCTCCCGGCGGGCGTGCGCCCTGGCGATGGCTTCGAACGGCGTCAGCCGACGGATCTCTCTCATAGCCCGGGGAGCCTAGCGATGACGGCCGTTTCAGCCTGTTCCAGGAAACCCCGGAACGCTGGCCTGAAGATTTCTCACCGGCGACAGTGAGGGCAGGCCAGCTCCTCCGTCTCCGTTCCGGAGTAGAGCAGCCCGCAGGTCCCCGACCCGGTTGGGAAGTCATCGCTCCTTGGGCCGGACTAGTCACCCGGCGACACCCGGGTCGGGGACTGCCTGATCAGACGTTCCAGTTGGGGCAGTCGCGCAAGATGCGCGAGATGCGTCGAGCCAGAGCGGGCGCGACGGGTTGAGCGGCCTCGATGACCGCCAGGGTGTTGGCCTTCTCTTCCGGCGAGGCTGCCGGCCACCCGGTCAGCTTCTGGAGGGCTGCGTCGATCGAGTCGAAGCGTTCGGCTGAGCTGTTTGCGCTGGTCACGCATGTGTTACCGGTCCGGTCTTGTGCGACTACACCTACTCACACGATCATTGCACCTCACGAACGCACTCCACGGAATGGGAGTGCGTGATGCAGAGACGGTAGAGGTAGACGTGAAGGCACTCCAACCCACCCGCCGCGAGGGCAAGCTCCGTGCCTGCCCCTACACCCGGGTCAGCAGTCGAACGTCAGCCGAGGACAAGGAGGGGACCAAGCTCAGCACACGCCAGCAGGAGAAGCACAGCCGGCAGTACATCGACCAGCAGGATGACATGGTGTTCGGCGAGGTGTACTCCGACAACGAGTCTGCGTCGAGCTACGCCAAGCGGGGCCGCCCCGACTGGCAGCGTCTACTCAGCGACATCAGCGACGGGCGCGTGGATGTCCTCGTGCTGTGGGAGCCGTCTCGGGCAACCCGTGACATGCAGGTCTGGGTCTCGCTTGCCGAGTTGTGCGCGGACAAGAATGTGCTGATCGTTGCCAACGGTCGGCGATACGACCTGCGCGTTCCCCAGGACAAGTTCCAGCTCCACATCTTCTTCGCCATGGAGGAACTGAATGCTGCTCAGATCGCCCAGCGCGTAGTCCGCGACTCCAGCGAGAAGGCAGCGACTGGCGCCCCGGGGCCCGGAAAAGCCCCGTTCGGATACCGCCGTACCTACAACCCGGTGACCATGGCACCGGAAAGCTTTGCTCCCGACACCGAAGAACGCGTGGCGGTGCGTCTGAAAGTAAGCCTCATTCGAGGTCCAGGTCAGTCAACTGTGACCCGGTGGAATCCGGTAGAGCTGGTGCTCTCCATCTTCTCCTTGTTCCTGACAGGCGTGCCTGTACACCAGATTGCTGTCCGCCTCAACGCCCAGGGAATCCCGAATCCTCTTACCGACTACGCGCTTCGCGCACACCCGAAGCGTAAGCGCACCTATCGCGCCGAGTGGGCCGCCTCAATGATCACCCGGATGATCCAGAACCCCGCGTACCTAGGGCAGCGCCGTTACTGGGGAACCATCATGGAAGTCGAGAAGGTGCAGTGGTCCGGGTTCGTTGACGAGGAGACCTTCTACTCTGCCCAGAACAAACTGCACGAGCGCAAGAAGGGTCCTCGCACTCGGCCCTTGTCGTCCAAACACCTCCTGAGCGGGATCGCTCTCTGCGGAGAATGCGAGCGGCCGGTCAAGATTTCCTACGCGAACAAGAAGGTCGGTTACTGCTGTCCGACTGGGAGGATGTGGATTCCCGCCGAGGTGGTCGAGCCGTACGTCACCCGGTTCATCTTGGCTTGGCTCACCGATGAACGAAACCTTGCGCGCGTCCAGGACCCGGTGAACACGGCGGCCGAACTTGCCAAGCTCCGCGGAGATCTCGAACGCAAGAGGGTTGAGCTACAGCGGTGGCGGTCAGATCCCGCCATCGATATCGACACTTTCAAGGAACGGCAAGCGATCCTGAAGCCCGAGATCGAGGCTCTAGAACGCGAACTCCGAACCATCGGCGTACCGCCGGTCCTGAAGGACGTGATCGGGCCGCAGGCCACGCAGGTATGGATCAATGACCTCGAACTCCCCGCTCGCCGGGAGATCGTGAAGTGGTGCTTGAAGATCACCCTAAACCCGATCGGCCGCGGGTGGCCGAAGGTCCCGATCACCGAGAGAGTGAAGATCGAGATCTCCCAGAACCTGGCTGCCTAGACCTGCGCGCGCCCGGTTACGCGACCCATTCGGCTGACCCCGCCCTGCAACCGGGCGCGGGTAAGGTGCCCGGGGTGCACTGGATCTTTCTGTGGGAAATCGGCTCGTCGCTGCCGGCGGCTGAGATGGGCGAGGCCGTCAACTCCGTCAAGCATTTCGCCCACTACCGCCATTACGGGTTGGACCCTGACAGCGACAGCGTCATGCAGTTCACGGTCGGCGAGAACCGCGAGTACAAGTACAGGTACTCGTACATCATCGAGGAGCCGTCGAAGGCAACGGACGCGCATGGAATGCTGTTGCAGCTCGCCGAGACGCTGAACGCTCGGGGCGTGGACTTCGCGATCATCGGCAGGCAGAAGCACAACGCCAGCTACCGGCTGTTCGTGCCTCGCTCGTCACCCCTGCTTGCGGCTGCTCCTGCTGACGCATTCGAGGACGCGGCCGTGGTGGAGATCGAAGAGTTCAACGAGCCGACTAACCGTTACAGCCGCCGGGACCGTGCCACCGGCCAGTGGTTAGCGGCGCCGCTGCCCCAGAGTGTTAGCGACGCCTACGACCGCGTGATGGGACAGGGTCCGCTGAATCAATAGCGGGTCTGTAAAGTTGGGACCGCTCGGTGATACGGGGCCGAGTGCCTGCGGCCCTAGGTACCGGCCACCTCCCCACGCAAGCCACCCGGCTCTATGCCGGCGGGCGCGGCAGGCGTTCGATAGTGGCGCTTATGTAAACCTGCAAGTTTCGGTCGACGCCCTTAAACGCCGCCGTCTAGGCCGGTGGACGGATTAGGTGGCGCGCAGTGATCGACTGAACGATCCAGTAAAACTGCTCGTCTCCAAGGCCGCCTTTCCAGTACACGGCGGGCGTCTCGTCCTCTGCCGGGAGCGCGGGCAACATCCCTTCTGGTGCAGGTCGATACTCCGCCGGACGCCTGTACGTCGTGCCGGTGAACCACGTGCCGCCGCCTGTGTTGAACAGCGGAAGAAGCCTCGCGTTATCGCGCAACGATGCTTCCGGGTCGGGCCAGTACGCCTCGTGGTAGGAAAAGAAGAGGTCGAGATCGCCAACCTGATCGTGCGCCAGCGGGTCGGCCAGAACGACAAGGTGCTCCGCATCGTTGTGGTCGGGCAGTTTTACCCTGTTGGCTGCGACCTCCGGGTAGCGGGCGAGCTGGCCCGTCCATCGGAGACGCAGGACGCGGTAGACGCCCGGTGCCACCTCTTCGCCGTCGAAGGGCGTTCCCTCCGAAGGAACGGAGTGCCACACAAACAAGTCGGGATCACTCGGCCTGGTGAAGTTGAACTTGATTTGGAACCGATGCCCCGAGTTTTGGCTATTTGGGCCATGCAACGAGATGTGAACCACGCCGTTCTGTACGGCCCCTTGGGCATCCCTCTCGAACGGCTCGATGTAGAAGCCGTTCATGGCTTTGGTGACACCCGACCGAACAGTCCAGATGTTGCTGAGGGTGATGCCGGAGCCGCCGGTGAACGCCACCGCGATGTCCTTCTTCATGATTCGCACACCAGGCCCAACGATCTTGGCCGGGATCGGTTACGGCCTGCAAATATCGATGAACGTTGGCCTGATAACGATGATTCAGTCAGCCTGTGATCGTGGTGAACACAGCGATGGCGACGGCCAGGACAACGGCGGCCAGCCCGCCGCGGGTCAAGAGGTACGGCGCCGGGTCGGAGACATCCATCAGCAGTGCCCCGAGGAACATGGCGACAGTGCCTCCGACTGCCAGCACCACAACTGCAATGCCGGCAGCGCTCACGGGCGCACGGCGATGATGGTCAAGAGGACCGCGATGCCGATCACGCAGAAGCCCCCGAGAGCCATGAGGTGCGGCATTGCGCGCCGGCCGTACCGGTTGAGCACCCGCAGGGTGATGTAGTACCCGGGGAAGAACACGCAGGCCGCTACGAGCAGGGCGAGGACGGTGAACTGCCCGTCGCTCAGGCCGTTGATCCAGTCGAACACGTGCTGAGGGTATGGCGCAGACGATGATCAAATCGAGCCGGCGCCACGATCGTGTGACCGGTGCGCAGATTTGCGCCGCGCGAAGAAGCCCGAACCGGAGCGCGTTGCCGGTTCGGGCTTCGCCTTCGAGTTTAGGCGGGGATCAGCGAACGGCTGTAGGCGTCCCACAGGGAGTTGATGACGAACTGGAGGTCGCCGACCGCTCCGGCGATGTCGTCGTTGGTCCACTTGTCGAGCACGGTGGCGTTGGAGGTGACGCCCCAGCGGAATCGTTCGGCGTACTCGGTGGGCTGGCTCAGGACTTGATAGGCCAGGGCGACCCGCGCGTTGTGGTTGTCGGTCTCGGGGTCCTCGTAGGCGATGTCGATGGCAGCCTTGACGAGGGCGGCGGTCAGGGCACCGATGAGCCGGTCATCGTCGGCCATGGCGGCAGCGTCTTGGAGTGTGGCCATGCCCTATTCATCGGCTCAGCCTGCGTCCCACTTGAGTAGGCATGTCTCGCAGTTGACCTTGGCGATGTCGGTGCTGGCGGTCACGGCGTCGGCCCATAGGCGGCACAGGGTCCACATGTCGGTGCCGTGGGCGAAGTGGACCCGGATGATTCCTCTCCTCACCGGGGCAGGTTATCGCCGGACTGGTCGCCGTGTGGCCCGTCGAGTAGCGGGTGCCCGGGTGCGGGGACGATGGCGTACATGTCGCTGTGCGGGATGCGGCTCATGGTCAGGCCCCGCTGGGTCAGCCAGTGTTGGAACGGTTCGCGGAGGATGTCGAGCATGGCGACGGTGAATACGTCGTCGGGCATCTACGGCTCCAGGATCGTGAGGGGCTATGCAGCGGGCCGCCCACGCATGGCATTCCTGCGCTCGGCAGCGATGCGTTCGCCAATGCCAACGAGATCGTCTTCGAAGGGGTACGGGCTGGCCGGGAGTCGATCGAAGACCGTGAGTCGGGTGACGTGGACCCAGATTTCGCGCTGGACCCGGGTGTAGGAGGCGTTGGGGCTGGACCGGCGGATGATCTCGATGCGGACCCGGTCGCGGTTGTCGGGGTCGTCGGTGCGCCGGACGATCCCCTCGGCGAAGGCGCCCTCGTTATGGCGCTGGGCGTAGAGGACGAACTTGCCGGCGGTGATGTAGACGCCGCGCCAGTCGCGGGGCGCGTCCGGGGGGAGATCCTGTGTCGTGTCCACGGGGTCCTCCTCGGTTCGGGCGGGCGCCTGCGGATATGGCAGGACCGGGGGGATACCCTTCCCCCCGGTCCTTGTGAGTATCGGGGTTTGAAGCCCGGTACGGAACTGGCTGTGCTGGAGTTGACACCTTAGAGTGACTGGTGTCTGTCCGACACGTTTAAGGTCATCGGTCAGATTGATGCCGTGGCGAGATGCCGCTACTCCATCCGGCCGCGAGAGGCCGGAGCGGGATTTGAACCCACGTCTCCACTGGTTGTTGCCGGTGACCGGTCGATTCGGACCCTGCACAGAGTGACCTGTGACGGTAGAGCAATAGCCTCAGATTGACGCGGTGCCCTGCCTCTGCCATTTGGGCTACCCCGGCGGGTGCCACCTGCTTCCGACGGTGGAGGCAGGTGGCGGTAGCCCGTCGCGGCCTGCGGTCGCGGCGGGTGCTCGCGGGCGCTGGTGGTCTTCCTTCCAGCGCCCAGAGCCGGGGGCAGGAGTCGAACCTGCACTGTGGACCCTGAGATCACGATGAGCTTGAGACTGACTGGTGCTATGAACCGCATTTGCTCTGTGCGGCTCGTGGACCCCGGCAGGATTCGAACCTGCACGGCCGTTCTACCCCCCGAACAACACCGTGGCACGGCCTTTGAAGGGCGGCTGCATACGCAGCGCGGGGTCCCCGTCAGCTACCTGAGCAGGTAGCCGAAGATCTTCTGGCCGACGTTCACGTCCTCGACCTCGATGCTGTTGGCGTGCTCGCGGGCCATCTTCACCGCGGCGGCGAGCTTGATGATCCGCTCGCCGAGCTGGTTGATCCGGGTGGCCGGCGCGGCGCCGGAGAACTTGACCGTGGTCCAGTACCCGACGAGCACGTCTTCGAAGTACATCTCGACCTGGGCCGGGTGCCGGTCGGTGGCGGGGGCCTTGACGTGGTTGCGGGGGACCTTCTTCGACCGCACCGTCTGCGTGGCCTGGGTGCGCCAGGCGTCGGTGGCCTCGTCGCGGCTCCAGTTCTCCGACGGGTCCAGGACGGGCAGCTTGCGCACGAAGGTCAGCAGGCTGAGGAGCTGCTTCTCCAGGTACAGCAGGTGCGTGACCGGGACGTTGTCGACGAGGACGTTGCCGTCCACGACGATGTCGGCGCGGGCGCGGCAGTTGGTGAAGTCCTTGGTCGCGGCCACGTCCCACATGCGCGTCAGGGCGACCGACACGTCGGTCAGGGCGCGTTCGACGGTGACCTGGACCCTGGTCGACTCCGGGGGAAGCTGCTCGCCCTCGTCGTCCTTGGGCTTGTAGGAGCGCGAGATGCCCGACAGCATCGCGGGCTTCTGGAGGGTGTGGTGCACGCCGGTCAGGAGGCGTTCGCCGTCCTGCTTGGCGGTCTTCTCGATCGCGAGGATCTGGTTGAGCTTGGTTGCCACCGGGGTTCGGTGTCCTTTCTCGATCAGCTTGTTCGCTAACCGTATGTGGTGCTTCCTGATGTTTGCTGGTGTTTTCAGGTGATTCACTCGGACGGTGTACCTGACGGGAGTCGAACCCGCACCTGTCCCCTTTTAAGTGGGGCCGCTCTACCACTTGAGCTACAGGCACGTGTGCACCCGGCGGGAGTCGAACCCGCTGCCCGTGCCAGGTCATGACTCTGGCCGGCTCTGCCGTTGAGCTACGGGCGCGTTGGGTTTTCGGCCGGCGAAGTAGGGCACGGACCAGGCCCATGCGTCGTCGAAGTGAGCGAACCAGCGTTGCGGGTCGCTGCGGGGTACGACGAGGTACCCGCCGTCGCGGCCGATGATCCGCACGGCGACCCTGTTCATGCCGGGCCGCGACCCATCTGCTGCCACTCGGCGAACTGGGCCTCGGTCGGGTAGGTGAAGTACGTGATGCCGTGCGGGCATGTCACCTCCCGGTGGAAGGTGGTCCACTGCCTGGGCCGGCGCACGGTCACCGTCACCTCGCAGCCGTGCTCCTTCATCACCCGCTCCACCGTGGGCAGGCACTGGGCGTGGGTGGCGGCGTCGGCGAACAGTTGCGCGTCGTGCATCAGTTGAACATCCCCGCCGAAGCCAGATCCGGAACGGGCTGGCGGGTCATCTTCGAGCCGGGCAACGCGGCCGACAGGGCTGCGGCGGACACCTCCCCGCACATGCAGCAGACCACGGGCTTGTCCGGGTTCATGCCGGAGAACCGGACGGTGGCCGGGGCCAGGATGACGTAGGTGTTGCAGATCGCGCAGCAGGCCAGTGCGCACTCGTCGCGCTCCAGCAGCTCGGGGTGGTGGTCGGCGCGGGCGGCCACGATGATCCCCAGGTTGAGGGAGCCGCGGTGGTCGTGTCGGCGGTCGTGTGGATGCATGATCCGCTCAACGACGCCGGCCCGGCTAGGTCACGGTGTTTCCGGGGCAATCAGCCTGTCGGTTCCGCCGACCCTGGGACGGGTGCGGTCCCACTCGATGATCGTGGCCGGGCGCCACACGTTGGAGCGGCCGAACTTGCGCTCCCACATGGGCATCTCGCCCCGGGCCAGGAACCCGCGCACGGTGCCGGGGTCCACGTCGAGGTAGGCCGCGACCTCGTCGGTGACCCACCAGTCGGCGTCCGGGTCAGGCAGCGGAAGGTTCTTCTTCGGCACTCTTGACCTCCCCGGTCCGGACCCAGTGCACGAGGGCGTCTTTGTCCTCGTCGACGAGCTTGAGCACCCAGTTACGGAACACCCGCTGGGCGCGGGCACGCTCCCGGCCGTCCCTGGCCTTCTTCATGTGCCAGCCCAGGCACCACATGCAGCGGTAGCGCGACATGAGCGGCGGCTTCCATCCGCGCTCCATGTTCAGCTCCAGCACCCACTCGTCGGCCTCCACGAAGGTGTGGAAGCGGATCTTCTTCTCGCACACCGCCTTGTCGAACAGGCAGCGCCGGCACGTCTCGAACGGCTCCGGGCGCTTACGGTGCCGGCGGTTGTGATGCTGGAGCGGGGTCTTCACGTCGTCAGTCAGTACCTGTCATCGAGTGGTTCCTGCACGGGTTCGGCCGGGATCAGGTAGCCCGCGATCGCCTTCTCCGCGTCGGTCGGGTGCGTGTGGTCCCACAGGGTGCCGTTCTCGTCGAGGTACACCCGTTCCTGCCACCCGGTCTTCTTCTCACCGATGAGCTGCTTGAGGAAGTCGATGACGATCAGCGGGTTGGGTGAGGCGTAGCGCTTTTCCGACTCGTGCCCGAGGCGCCACCGCAGCCGGAACTGGCGGGTCAGGATGTTCTGCTCCAGCCACACGTCGCGGCGGGTCATGGTGCCCCAGGATTGGTTCCACCACCAGCCCAGGCGCTTCCACGGGTCGCCGTGCATCTAGCTAGTTCTCACTCCCCGTCGGCGGCTTCATGAGGTTCGCCGCGGCACGTTGTCGATGTCGGGGTTGAGGGACCGGACTTCCTTCGGTCCGCCGTCGACCGCGTGTACCGACAGGATCGACACGCAGATCATGCACAGCCGCAGCGCCGGGCGGACCTGGAGTTGCTTGGGTCCGATCCATGCGTCGTCGCCGCACACCTCGCAGGTGACGAGGGTGTGCTGGATGGACGGCTTGGTCTGGTACCCGTCCACGTAGGTCCGGTCGCGGCACAGCATCACCACCAACGGGTCGTTGCTGCCCGTCGGGGAGCCGAAGTGCTTCATCAACTCCGGCAGCCTGCGGATCAGCTCCGCTGCCGGCAGGCGGTGGTAGATGACCTCGGTCGGCTTGGTAGGCCGCTCGGTCATACCTGCTCCTCGTCCAGGCTGCGGTAGGTCATGACCCGCCGCGCCTGCTGCACGTCGTCGTCGGTGCGCGGGCGGCCGGCGTCAGGGCCGAGGTCGGGGCGGGGCTTGAGCTTGTCCACCGGGTAGCCGGCCTCAGCCTCGGCGGCAAGCTGTTCGATGTCGTCGTCGGTGAGGTCGACCCCGTTGACCCGGGCCTGGCGCAGGGTGTCGCGCACCCGCCGGAACCCGGCCCCGATGTTGATCCCGTCGCGGTCGGGCCGGCTCTCCAGCAGTTGGCCCAGCAACTCCTCGATCTGGTCGAAGCGGTCGAGGATGTCGGCGTACGGGCCGGGCCGGCGGTAGCCGGCGGTCTCGAACGGGGTGTCGTCGGGGACGAACATCGTGCGGGGCAGCTCGTCCCACCACATGTTCGGCCGTTCCCGGATGAACTGCCACAGCGCCACCATGAACGGTTCGAACATGGGGCAGACCCAGATCCCGTGCTTCCTGAGCTGGTCGGGTACGTCGACCGGGATGGGGTTGTTGGTGTGGAAGCGGGCGCTCTCCCCGGTCTGGAGATCGAACACCCAGATGTGGTCGATTCCGCGGCCGTTGAGGCTGGTGATCCGCTGGCCTTCGCAGCCGGGGAACATGGTGGGCTCTACCAGCTCGTCGTTCGACCAGCGCCCGACGGCGAACTTCCCCCAGTTCCCGCCGATGCCGTTTTCCCTCGGTCGGTGGCCGGCTTCGATGAACTTGAGGTCCATGTCAGTCCTCCTCGCGGCGCGTCACGGACACGATGTGCATGGTGTTGATCATGATCACGCCGTGGTCGCGGTGGCCGTCGACCTCGTCGCGGTTGTGGTGGGCCTCCACGTCCAGCAGGAGGGTCTGCGCCTCGTCGTCGGGCAGCCGCAGGACGAGAACAACTTCAGCCATGTCCGTCCTTACTGTGGTGGGTGGGAGTCCGGGACCAGGCGCCGGCGGACTTCATCGGTGTATGTGCTCACGTCGTTGTCCACCAGCCATTCCAGGAACGAGGCGTGACCCTCCTGGGCGTCGACCTTGGTGGAGTATTGCGCGATCTCGGTGGCGCCTGCGCCGGTGCGGATCGCGGTGCCGAACGGGTTCAGGCCGAAGGTCGGGTCGTAGAGGCCGAGCAGGACCGTGACCAGGTACGCCTCCGTGGTGCCGGGGATCGGATGCAGGTTCACCACCCGGGCGTCGAAGTTCTCGAACAGCGCGCCCCACTCGCGTACCGGCAGCGGGTTGCCGTCCATGTCGACGTAGCGGATCGCCGACACCCGCTCGGGGGTCAGGTCAGTCATCGGTCTTGCCTCCCGCGGTCTCGATCAGGTTGTCGATCTCCCGGGCCATCTCCGGGCTGAAGCAGCGGGTGCAGATCACCGTCGGTACTCCCTGGCCGTAGCTGGCCGGGTCGATGAACACGTTGAACCCGCACAGGGAGCAGGAGGTGACCCGGCGGCGGGCGGCCAACGCCGGGTACGGGTCGTCGCCCAGGCGCATCGAGTCGATGACGCGGGTGCACAGGACGTTGACCTCCTGGCCGGGTTCCGGGTCGAGGGTCTTCATGCCGAGCTGGTCCATGAACTCCAGGACTTTGCCGGCGTTCTCGGCGTGGCGGCGCTGGTCCCGTCGGACCTGCTCCGCGATCGCCTGGCGGATGATCGTCATGTTGACCATGTGCGAGCCGGAGGTCTTGTCCTCGCAGGTGTACTCGTGGAACAGCCGCCGTTGACGCATGTCCAGGGTGGCCCAGACCCGCTGGGTGGCGGCGCTGAACGCCTCGGTCGCGGCCGGGTCGGCGCCCTCGATCCCGACGAGGGCGGGCCGGCACAGGCTCCACGGGTGGGTCGCGACACCGCGTCTGCGTCGGGAACCACTCATGAATGGCACCCTAACCGGCCTGCCTGCTCCCAGGCACGCGACAGCCACTCTCTGTCGACCTTCTGGATCTCCTCGTCCCACCATGACGTGCCCGGCAGCGTCGCCGGCCACAGCAGCACCCAGGCGTCCAGCTCGTTGCTGACCAGCAGCCCGAACAGGGCCACGCACGGGGCGCAGCACAGCGGGCAGCAGCCGAGGTGGTCGAGCTTGTCCTCCTCGGTGGGGTCATCACCCATCGAGTCCGGGCTTGCCGACCAGAGCTGGTCCAGGGCGAAGCGCACGAACATGCCGATGTAGCGGCGGCTCTGCTTGTCCAGGGTCTGGACCAGTGCCGGGGGCCGCTGCCCGGAGCAGTCCTCACACAGGTACGTGTTGCCCTCGTACCAGGCGCCGACCATGCCCGGATGGTTGGCGCAGGTGCCGAACTGGTAGCGGACACCGCTCATCGGGGCCTGCGCTTGATCAACGCCCAGATCGCCATCCCGCAGCAGATGCCGCCCCAGCCGCCGAGCACCGCCGTCGGGACGATGCTGGTCGAGTCGACCAGGGCGATGGCGACAGCGATGAGCAGCAGCCCGAAGATGAGCACGGCCACGGGGCGCCACATCGGCACGGGTCTAGTCACGGGTGCCCCCGGTGCGTGCCCGGTTGCGCCGCTGGTTGCGCTTGCGGTGCTCCTCGCCCTTGAAGATCACGAAGAGGGCGGAGCCGACGGTGGCGAACAGCAGCCCGCGCGGGTCGTGGTACAGCGCGACCAGGGCCAGGCCGACCAGGGCCAGGGCGAGCGAGACGAGCATCCACCACGGCGTGGGTCGACGCTTACGCAGGTCGACCCGGTAGCCCCCGATGCGCAACAGCACCTTCTGGCCCCAGGTCACGGTGATCGGTTTCAACGGTTGTCCTGCAACACGTTGCTGACGCGGGTCACCCACATGGTGTGCCCGGCGCGGGCCTGGACATCGCTGCGGTAGCTCTCCAGGGCGGTGTAGAAGCGGCCCAGCGGGGCCCGCAGCGTGACGAAGGGGCCCAGGCCGGCGCCGCCGGTGGTCTGGTCGTCGATGCCGGTCCAGACGGTCCGCACGATGATGTCGCCGAGCGGGCTGGGGATCGTCGACTCGGCCAGCCGGACCCCGACGCCGTAGTCGATGATCATCCGGGCCCATTTGGTGGGGGTGAGGGCGTCGCCGAAGCGGTCGACGAACGTCAGCTCGGGGGTGTCTACCATTTGTCATCCAGGTGTCTAGCGCTTACGATCTTGGGTCGGTGAAGAGGAGATGTCAGTGAGCAGCGATCTGCACGTACAGGTGACGGCGTTGGCCGGCGGGCGGTGGAAGGCCCGGGTCCCCCGGATCGGTGACTTTCAGGCCGGGTCACTGCCGTCCCTGGACCGGAAAGTGCGCGCGGCTGTTGCCGGCGACGAGGCGGCGGCGAAGCGTGCCCTCATCTACCTCTACGACCTCGGTGACCAGGCCGTGGAGTTCGAAGCGGCCAAGATTCGTACCGCGCGCCGCAAGATCGAGAAGCTGGAGGCGGGGCTGGCCGAGCGGACGGCCGCCGCTGCTCGAAAACTCGTCTACGACCTCGGGTTGTCCGCCCGCGACACCAGCGCCCTGCTCGGTGTCTCCTTCCAACGGGTCCAGCAGCTCGCGCCGAGTGACGAGCGACCCCCCGCCTGACCAGTTCAGCCGCCACTTCATGCGACCACCTTCTCGTCCGGGATCTTGGGTGCGTGGGTGCTGCCCTGCGCGCGGGCCTCGCGGTACTGCGGGCAGTCGTGCAGGACGGCGACCCGCCTGGCGGTGCGCTGGCGTTCCTGCCCGTAGTGGGTCAGCGGGGCCATCGCCAGGCGGACCTGCCGGCCGACCGTCCACGACCCGGGGACCCAGCCGTCCTCGGGCCTGGCCAGCTCGTCGATGTCGACCAGGTCGTATGCGAACGGCAGCCGCTTGCCGTAGCGGGTCCACGCCCACTCGACGTAGACCTTGCGGCAGAACCGGCATAAGACAACGCTCATTCTTTACCCCCGGGGCAGACGGGACCGGGATCGTCCGGAGTCCTGTACCGCTGGTGGCACCACAGGCAGAACATGCCGTTGGTGCCGACCAGGTTCTGCGGGCCGCACTCCATGTCGTCCATGGCGACCTCGGGGTCGGCCTGCTGGAACAGGATGCTGACCACGTAGTAGTGATCGGTGTTTCCTTCAGCCCTGAGCGCGGCGGCGAGCCGGGCGGTGTCGATCACCCTGCCGTTGCGGTGGACCTCGAAGGTATTCCCGGTGGTGATCGTCGGCGGGCGCTGCGAAGTTGAGTTATCCATCGCCCGAATCCAACGAAGCAGCAGCCGTGAGGTTACGCAGTGCAGCCGAACGGGTGACTCAGGGGCTGCCGACGTAGATCGAGGCGACGCCGCGCAGCGGGTGATCCGGCGGCCAGCGGTGCCAGCAGCCCAGACAGACGGGGCAGATCCAGTGCAGGACGCCGTCGTAGATGCCGGGATACACCGCCCCGGCGGGGCCGGTCTGCATCCGGCACCGGTTGATCGGACACACCCTGCGGTGCGGGGTCGGTAGCTCGTCGATCAGTTCCTCCAGGTCAAGCACCAAGCGGTTCACCTGGGAAGCAACGGGGCCTGCCGGGCGGCGTGACGAGCGGTCACCCGTTCGGGTATTCCTTGGCCCGGGTCTACCGGTTCGGCTGCGGATTAGGGCCCGCAGCCGAACCGGTCCCAGGGCGGACATGCCGTGAGGCACGATCGACTCCGCCCTGGGACCTACCACCAGTACCGCACCTGCGACGTGAACCTTGGGACCGCGCAGGTGCGGGGGAAGGACCGGTGATGCCCAAGCCCCCACGTGACGCCCCTCGACGAGCGCTTCCCAACGCCCTCTGCCGACGCCACGCAGATCCACTCTCACCGGTCCCCCGGGGTCTCCCCGGGTGGGAATTCAGCGTAAGCCGCTACAGCCCGCCGGTCGTCTTGCGTGACCACGTTTCACTCCCGCGGGTGATCCGCCACAGGGCGAACCAGCCCCGCCAGTGCGACATGGAGTACAGCGGGCCGAGCTTTCGCCGCAGCACCGGCTTCGGGCTGCCGGTGGTCTCCTGCCGTTCGATCCAGCGCCGGACCCGGTTCTCGCTCACACCCAGCCGCTCGGAGATCTCGTGCACCCCAACGAGGTCGTCGTAGATCGAGTCCAGGTCGTAGCCGGCGCCGCAGATACACGCCTGGAGATCACGGTCGTCGGACACTTCGGGTTCCTCAGACATCGAGAAGCCCCCATCCCCAGGTGAACAGGGTGGCCAGGAACAGCGCGAGCAGCAGCACGATGGTGCCGGTCACCGCGTCCAGGCCCTCCTCACACATGCAGTCGCAGTCGCACGGGTCGTCGTCCAGGTCGGCCAGGGAACCCAGATCGGGATCGTCGTCATGCATGGCTGGCCTCCATCACCCGCGTCACCACATCGCCACGAGGGCTTCGGGGACCCCGATGCGGGCGCCGCTTCGGTACGCGTCTTCTGTTACCGCCAGCGCCTGACGGATGTGCGCGCACCGCTTCGGGTCGTAGTTACGCGCGATCGGCAGGTACCGGGCCACCAGATGCGGCCACTCCCCACGGATGTCCGACGCGCCGTGCCCGAGCCGGGCGGCGTTGTGCAGCCGGGCGAGCAGGTCGACCCGGGCGGCCAGGGTGGTGAGCATGGACGTGTCGACGGTGTCGGCCACCCGCAACGCGGCCGGCTTGTCACCGGCCAGCAGCGCATCGATGAAGTCGGTGTCCGCGGCGTGGCAGACCGCGTCGATGGAGGCGTCGCTGGGCCGGGCGTCGAAGAGGGTGAGCTTGTCGCAGGCGTCGGCGGCCCGGGGCACCGACCAGCCGACGCGGGTCAGCAGCCGCACCGCGCCGGTCACGTCCAGGCGGCCCCGGCGACGGACCCAGGCGATCATGTCGGTCTTGTTCGGCGTGGCGCAGCGCACGATCTGCCCGTGCCGGCGGGCTCGGATCAGCGCCAGGTGCGGCTCGTCGGGCACGGACTCGGCCGGGGAGTCGAACAGCAGGTGCACCCCGGGAAGGCGCCGGGCGTGGTCGAACCACGGCTGCATCTGCGCCCAGGAACGGACCTTGTCCGCGTCGCGGATGTAGACCAGCCGGGCCGCGCCGGGGGTCAGCGGGTAGGCGAAGGCCGCAGCCCAGATCTCGTTGGTGTGGGCGTCGGCGGCCGACAGGGACACGTAGTCCAGGTGCGAGGGGTTGACCAGGTTCAGGGTGGTGGCGACGACTTCGTGCACGAGGATGCGTTCGGACCCGCAGACATATATGACTCGGCGGACCTCGCCCTTGTCGACCGAGGTCCGCCATTGCGCGTACGAGGCCATCAGCCGGCCAGCCGCTTGCGGCTCTTGCGACGCTGGTCTGCGGCCTGAGCGCAGGGGAAGCAGAAGGCACGACCCAGGCAGTCAGTTCGGGTGCTTGCCGGTTTCGGGTGGCCATTCCGGCAGGCGGCGCCCCACAATGCTTCTCGCATTCGCCGGAGGTTCTCCTGGCGCGGCACCCACTCCAGATGCTCCAGCCGCACGCAAAGCTTCACCCTGCAACGGTGATCGACTTCGTGCGTTCGGAACAACGATCCGAACAGGTACTCCGCTCCGTTAGCCCTCGCGTACGCGTACCGGTGCGCTTTCACAGGTCGGCGTGACTGCGCCAGATGAAAGACCCCGTAATCACTGACCGGCTTGTCCAACCACATCCAGTGATCGCCGGTCACATTCACCTTGGAGTCGAATCGTTCCTGCTCCCCGGGACCGAAGAGGTCCCGGGGCTCCACCTTAGGTCTACTCACATAGCTTCTACAGCGCTGCTACTTGGGGCTGTACTTCCTGATCCACGTCTGGGCGTCGGCGTTGGCCCGGCGCAGCACTTCCAGCCGTGCCTCCACCGGGCGGCCGGTGCGGTCGAGCTGCTGGACGTGGGTGACGTTCATCGTCTGCCCCGATTCCAGGGTGACGGTGACCTCGACCTTCATCGGTGAGGTCACAGCTCACACCCGTTGCGCAGCAGGTTGCGGGTCACCCGCCGCTCGCGCCGGCTCATCTTCTTCTTGATGGTGTGGACCTTCCCCGGCTTCCAGATCATCAGGTGCCTCCACCTGGTCACTACGTCGTACTCCCGGAAGTCCTTCGGACGTGGGATTGTTTTGGGTTTCATCTACAACATCTGCGACCGCCTCCTCCACCACTACCTCGTCGAACTCGTTGGGGTCGTCGATACTCCACTCGACCGTGTCGACCGCCCACGACTCCCACTGCGCGTCGGTGACGCCGCGCTTTCCTCTGTAACGACGTTGGAGGGCGACGGACACGCCCGTCATCGCGCCGGCCAGGGCGGCGATCACCCCTACGGTGACAAGGCCCAGGTTGATCAGTCCAGCGACCACGGCTTACCCCGGCAGGATCAGGCCGGGCGCAGGCCCGGCCGCGTGCCCGGCCGCGTGCCCGGGGTGACCGTTGCTGGCCGGACCCGACCGGGAACCCAGCAGCGACGCCTGGCGGACCTCGGCGAGGCAGTCGCTGAGGACCTGACCCATCCGTCCGTGGAAGCCCAGGTCGAACCCGAGCCGGGCGTCTTCGGACAGCACCATCTCCAGGAGCTGTTCGAGCTGGGTCATCAGCACCACGTGCGGGGCGACCTGCGCGCCGTGGCGCATCAGCTCGGCGTTCTTGTTCTTGTTGGCCGCCATCAGCTCGTCGAGCTGGCGTTGCAGCGCCGCCCGCGCCTGGTCCATGACGGCCGGGGACGGCTCCTCGGCGGGCGGCGGCTCGGAGGGCGGCCCAGCGGCCGGCATGCCGGGCAACGGCACCTGTTCGCTGCCGTCGTCGTAGAAGTGGTACACCGTGGGATCGGTCCTTCCCGGGGTAGAGCTGAACTGCGGGTCACTGCTTAGTCGGTCACTGTTGCTACCGCTGGTTGTCGAAGTTGGACATGTCCAGGCGTGCGACGACGTAGGCGAACACGAACATGGCGGCCATGCCGAGCACGGTCAGCCCGATGACGAGCACCAGCGTGCGGGTGCGGTGGTCCTGACGCTTGAGCGCCCTGCGTCGGCCCCCGCTGCGCCGACCCGCGCTATGTCGGTCCACTGTGGACCTCCCGGCGTTCATGCCGCGAGGAACGGTTCCAACGCGACTCTTACGCCTAATCGGGCGTGGGCCGCGGGGACCGTCGACAGTCGCGAGAGCATCATCGACAACTTGCGTGGGTGGTTGTGCAGGCCGTGCATGTCCTCGTCGGTGAACAGGATGCGTTGACCGGTCATCGCCTCGACGAACCACCGGTGCAGCAGGTCACGGGTGACCGCGTCGGTGGCGGCGATGGCCGTTTCGAACAGGTCGGTGTCGCGGCGGGCGACGGCGCGCATCAGGTCGCAGACGGTGGCGTGGGCGGCGTCGGAGGTCCGCGCGAGCGCGGGGGCGACCTGCCCACGGCCTTCCCGGGCGGCGCGTTGCGCGGCCGGGCGTGACATGCCCTGGTCGGTGAGTACCTGGGTGAGCTGGTCTTCGGGCAGGGCGGCCATGGTGAACACCTCGCACCGCGAGATGAGCACCGCCGGTAGGCCGCCGGAGGAGACCAGAATGAACCTCACGTCGGCCGGTGGTTCCTCCAGCAGCTTGAGCAGCAGGTAGTAGGCGCGGTGCGAGGCGCCGGCCAGGTCGATCAGGGCGAGCTTGAACGGGCCGTGCGAACGCCGGCCCGCCCAGGTCTGCAACCGGTGCACGGTGTCCGAGCCCAGGGCGGACTCGACGATGAACCGGTCCACCGGCTGCACCTGGTGGAACTCGGCCAGGTGCAGCGCCAGCTTCCACTTGCCGATGGAGTTGGCCCCGCGCAGCAACGCGACCGGGGGCAGCTCGGCCTCCAGGAGCCGGCGGACCCGTTCATGCCCGACCAGCCGCATGGGCAGCTCCTCAGTCACCGGTCGCCACCTCCGCCGACTCGGCGGAACGCACCTGGAACTTCCACGTCTTGAGCCCGGACATCTTGCGCAGGATCGCCTCCGTGGCGGTCTCGCGGGCCGAGGCCGGGCGGGTGACGTGCACGAAGACGACCTCCTCCACCGTCTCCGGCGGCGGGGCGCACGCCTGGCGGGTGAACGCCTCCACCAGCCGCAGGCAGTCCTTGCAGCGCAGGCCGCTTTCGGCGCTGGCCCGGTTGGAGTCGAGGGTGAACCCGCACCAGGAGACCTGACGCTGGTCGTAGGAGTTTCGGGGTACGGCCAGATGGTCGCAGCCGGTGTCGGCCAGGCGGACCCATCGGATGACGTGGTGGGAGGACACGGTGGTTCTGCTTTCCTTACTGGTGGTCTGGGGGAAGTAGTTCCTCGGGGATGCGCCAGCCGAGCAGGTGCAGCCGGTTGATGCTGCGGGCGACCTGGGCGTAGCCGCGACGCTTGGGGTCAAGGGGCGGTACGTACTCCAGCGCCTGGCGCATCCAGTCCTGCCTGGACTCGATGTCGTCGACGAAGTGCGGCAGCAGGTTGTGCAGCACGGTGATGGCGCCGGCCCCGGTCATGGCCCACCGTCCGATGGTGGGCATGCGGCTGGTCAGGTGCTGGTGCGGTTCGGGGCAGTGGTCCTTGCAGTTGCGCCGGGCCGGGTTGATGGTGAAGTTCTTCGCCTCGTCCTTGTCGATGCGCACGCCGGTGAACTTGCAGAACCGCTTGACGATCTCCAGGTGCGAGCACTCCACGACCATCTTGAACAGCGGGGTGGCCCGGTTGGCGGTGGTGTGGCGGCGCAGCTTGCCCTTTACGTCAAAGACGCCGGCCATCCACGCGAACTCGCGCATCCCCACCTGGAAGTCCGGCGCTGGCGGGGCCGGTCTCTTCGCCGCCGCTTTCTTCGCCTCCGCCGAGGCGACGACCTGGATCAGGGGCTGGCGGGTTGCGATTGCGGTCACGGTTGCTGACACGAGGTGTGGGACCTTTCGTCTCCCGGCCGAGGTAGGCCGCGACGTGATGACGCAGCCACCGCAGCCATGTGTAGATGGCGGTGGATGACACCCCGAACGCCTCGCGAAGGTCGGCGGCGGTGCAGTGCCCGGCGGTGCGGACCTGCCCGACCAGCGCGTCGAACAACGCGGGCAGGTCACAGGTGTCGAACTGCGAACGACGCGGGATGGTCACCAGATACGCCCTGATGTCAGCAATCAGGGTGGTTGCGGCCACGTCGTCGCAGACCCGTTCCTCGTGCCCGTCGACGAGGACCAGATCGTCGAGCCACGTCGACCCGTCGAGCGGGACATCGTCGAAAACCTGAAGCTCCCGCGCGTTTCTGCGGTGCTGCTTGTCCCGCAGCCCTCGGGCGTAGAGCATCACCTGCCGGGTCAGGAACGACTTGAACCGGGCCGGACGGATCTGGTTGTTGTAGAGGAAGCACACGTTCTCGTCGAACTCGGCGAGGATGTCGCGCTCCATGAGGGTCAGCAGGATCTCCGCGGCCACGTCCTCGACGTACTGCGCATCCACGCCGATGCGCTTGACCAGGCCGACGACGTACGGGTGGTAGAGCTGGAAAAGGGCGGCATAATCTGCCGGCGCGGACCGGAAGTCCACGCCGCTGTCCACGGCTGTCACGAGCACCCCTCAAGTTCGGGTTGCGTGCGGTATGAAGAGAATTGGATGAGGGCTCGCCCGACCGCCCCGCTTGGCTACCCGGGCGAGCCCCCGTTACGGCGACTCGTCGGCCGGATCTGTGACCGGATCTGTGGTCGGGCCGACGGGATCGTCGCTGACCTTGGGCCGCAGACGGTGCGGCAGGTTCACACCCAGGTACAGATCGTGGATGTGGCGCAGGGTCTTAAACCCCACGGCGAAACGCTCACCGGTCTCCCGGCAGCGGATGACGTAGCCCGAGCGGCACGGGCGGCCGAAGACGGTGTAGAACACCTGCCCCTCGGGCAGGCTGATCGTCTTCTCGATGTCGAAGGTCTTGCCGCGGAACAGCCTGTCCATCTTTCCGAGCACTGTGCGCCGGAACCGTGGGCCCTGCTGGGAACGGTCGGCGTTGATCGGCGGCGTCGGCATCATCGACCCACCTGCGGCTGCGCGCCCTGCTCGGGGGTGCGCCGGTCGCAGGCGGCGGCGGCCCAGAACACCGTCTCTTCCAGGTTCGTCAATGCCAGCGAGGTCTCACGGCCGGGCGGGCAGAGCTGGCTGACGATGGTCGCCAGCCCGAACGCGGCCCGGTAGATCAGGATGACCTCGGTACTCGCGTCGGGACTCGGACTGAATCGGCGGGTGAGTTCGTCGTGCCCGATCGATCCAGTCATTGAATTCCCCCGATTTTGCACGTGCGAAATGAGCGTCCCCGTCGACGCCGCCAAGCGGTCGGGGGTATTCCGATCCTACGCAAAACCCCCTGCGTGGTCCACCGAAGGTAGGAATCTCTTCACGCGGCGGTGACTATTGTCGAATCGTTGTGGGAAACCTTCCCACAGGGTTCGTGATAGTCCCGTGATAAGGCTCCGGCACTATCACGGCGAATCTTCCGGAATCAAATCGGACAATCGCCGGACACGAATATGGACCGGTTTAACTCTCGTCGGGGCGAAGGCCGGCGGTGTACTCGGCGAGCCGGGCGGCGGCCTCACCCCAGTAGCACAGCCCCTGCCCGGCCTCCTCCGCCGCGAAGGAATCCCCGCTCCACCGGTCGTAGGCGTCGCAGCAGACCAGCTCGGCGCGGATGTTGTAGGCGATGCGCTCGGCGACCTCCCGCGGCCCGATCGCCAACGGCTGAAGTTCCGACTTGCGCGGCTTCACCACTGACCGTCCTCCTTGTGTCGCGAGTGCGGACGCATGTCCGGCGGGAAGGCCACCGTCGGCGGGGCGCCGTCGCGGCTGTCGAGCACGCACCAGGTGTCGGTCGGCCGCCAGAACGCGGTGCCGCCGGCCTGGTCGTCGCAGGACAGCCCCACCACCGACGTGTGGTGCCCGGTGTGGGCGCCGCAGGGCACGGTGTCGGTGTAGAGGTGGTGCAGGTGACCGTGGAACCACCAGCGGGGCCGCAGCACGTCCAGGGCGGCCTGGAGCCGGTTCTGGTTCGGGTGGCACTCGGGGATGTTCTTCAGGTTCATCATCGGGTTCGACCGACGCGGCTTGTCGTGGCTGAACACCACGTCGACGGGGTCGGAGTCGTCGATCATGAGCTGGGCGAACTCCTTGCCGGTGGGCTCCTCGTCGGGGAACCACAGGGTCCCGGTGAAGTCCGGGATCTCCTCGGCGGGCAGGCCCCGTTCCGCGCGGCCCTGCGCGCGGGCGTGGGCGGCCCGGTTCTTCTTCGCCTCCGAGCGCAGCCGCCAGTCCTTGTCGATGGAGTAGGCCCCGCCGAAGGCTCTCATCCGCAGCCCCGCCCATGTCCAGATGTGGCCCTGCGGGATGTAGCGGATGTGGGAGCGCACGATGACGAACCCGTCCTCGTCGCGCTGGTCGCCGTACTTGGCCATGACCAACGACCAGTTGTCGTGGTTGCCGTGCAGCGCGTAGATGATCAGGTCGCGGGCGGCGGCCAGCTCGTTGAGGTCGTCGAGGTAGGCCACCCCGAACTTGTCGTGTTCCCAGAAGCCGAAGTCGCCGACCTGGATGATCTCGTCGGCGTGCACACGCTCGGCGTTCGGCAGCAGATACCTGGCCCACCACTCGGTGTTGCCGTGGGTGTCCCCACAAATGAACAATCGCACGCCGGTTCTACCGACGTGCGACCGTCCGTGACACGGGGCGAGCAGCGACTCTACCCGTGTGGGTGATCAGCCCTGGAACACCGCCGGGGGGATCGCCTTGACCGAGGAACGGCGGGTGACCGTGCGAGACCCGTTGGCCGAGCCGTTGGCGGCGGCGACCTTCTTGGCCGGGGGCTTGCCGTTGACCGCCTTCTTCGGGTCGGCCGGCTTCGGGACCGCCACCGCCTTGGCCACCGCCTTGGCCGGCTCCGGGCGCTTGCCGCCGACGGCCTCCGGGGTGTCGGCCTTGAACGCCGCCACGACGGCGTCCGGGATGCGGCCCCGCTCGTTGACGTGGATGCCGTGGCGCTCGGCCCAGTCCCGCAGCAACGCCCGCTCGGCCTTCGCGTGCTCCTTGTCCGCCGTGATCGACGACGGCGGACGGCCCGGCACGGTCCTGCGGGGGATGATGCCGGCCTTGCCGCTGATACGGCGGGCGGCGGCGACGTAGGGCCGTAGCGCGTCGCGCATGGCGTCGGCGTTGTCCGAGGACAGATCGATCTCGTATTCGATGGGACCCAGCGAGAACCGCACCGTCTGATCCGCATCACTACCGTCGAGGTCATCGCTCATGACCACAATTGTTCTAGCTACCATCGGTGCACTCCTCCTCTGACGCGGCCAGTTCCATCACAAGGTCTTCCACGATGAGATGCACGGTCGACAGATCGGGATATGTGCCGTCCACGATCGGTCGGGGTTCGACCGGATCTCCGGGAATGACCTCATGGATCTGAATCCGGTACTGCGGCCTGATACCTGCTCGTACCGTGTCGAAATCCGCAGCAGCGCCGGACCATGACGCCAGGGCGGCTGAGGTGACCAAATCGAACGGGCTCGGTAAGCGAAGACTTCCGCTTCCGAGCCCGCCGACGATACGCGCGAACACCTCGTGATCATTACTGCCGCCGGAGCGCTGCTTCGGCGGCCGTGCTTCGCCAGATGAACCGAGATCGCGGTTGGACACCTAGTCGCCCTTTCCACTGATGCGGTTTGGAAAGAGTAGGGTCGACGCAGCGTTGACGTCAAGTTTGCACTGAGTCGTAACCGAACACGTATGTCTCTCGTTTTACCTGTCCACAGATCAACTCTTTGGCTGATCTACTCCGATCTACTCCGAACCGAAGCGGTGTCCGAAGCGGCGGATGTACTCACGCTGGAGCGCTTCGGTGGAGATGAAGTAGATCGTTTTCTCACCGGCGGACACCCGCTCCGGTGGCAGCGTGGCCCGCATTTCGTTCTTGAAATCGAACGGCTGGATCACGAAAACCAGGTGGTACATGCCACCCCGGGACAGGCCCAGCATCCTGCCCGCCTCGGGCAGCGTCATCCACCCCTCCAACTGGGGGATGTCCATGACCACGCCTCGGCCGACCGCGGAACGAACGTCCTGGTCGAGCTTTTCGGTCCCGTCTTCTTCCAGCGCCACGTGCACCGTCCTCTCTACTGCGCACGAGTGTAGTAGAGAAGGCGGGAAAACGGGAGACATTGATCAGTCGTCATGGGTGAGTTGGTGGGCCATGAACACCTTGCACGAGGTCAGCCACTGGTCGGCCTGCGCGGCGGTGCGCACATGCCTGAGCAGGCCCAGGCACGCGGACAGCATCTGGGAGATCCCGGACTCGAACTGGCGGGCCGACCAGTCGGGTGCGGTACGCCGGCAGAACGTCTTCAGCGCCTCGGCCAACCGGGCGGTGTCCGGCTCCGGCTCGGCCGCCAGCTCCGACCAGATGTCGACGGCCTCACGGCTGTCCACAGCCGTCATGCCGGCCCGGTCGAGCAGTTCCCGGGCGGCCTGGCTGCGCGGGATGTCGAAGGCGTGGGCGACCAGGGAGACCGGGCTGAAGCTGCCGCAGCCGGCGAAGCAGTAGACATGGTCGTCGTAGACCCGCATGGCGGCCTCGACCCCACCGTCGGCGTGGTGCACCGCCCCGAACGGGCAGTGCACCTTCACCGCGCGTCCGTAGTCCACCCCGGGCGGCAGGTCCAGCCCGATGATCTGGCAGGCAGCCAGGATCGACACCTGGTTGGCCCGCTGGACAGGGGTAAGCGACATATGGCGGTACCCGTTTATGCCTCTGGTGCCCAAACAGGCACCGGGCCGCCGTCGTCGGGAACGGGAACCAGGTGGGAGAGCGCGAGATGCTGACCCTCCACGCGGTCGAGCCGACCCAGCCACCGCGTGCGCGAGCCGTCCTCGGTGGTCACGTCGAGCAGCACCGGGCGGCCGATCAGCTCGGTCATGCCGTCACCGCACCGATGAGCAGGGCGCGGACCTCGGACTCCTTGTACCGGCGGTGCCCGCCGAGGGTGCGGATGGCCGACAGCTTGCCGGCCTTGGCCCACCGGGTGACCGTCTTCGGGTCGACCCGGAACATCGCGGCCACCTCCGCCGGGGTGAGCAGGTCATCGCCGGTCAGCTCCTGACGCAGCCGCTGCGCGGTGCGGGAAACCATGGTGCGGGAGGAAGTCGTCATAGTCCAATCCTGAACGGTTTGCAGGGTTCTCGGGGTGATTATCCGAGAAGGTCCACACTTCCGAAGTAATCCTCGCCGGCCACGTCCTCCGGGGCGGCGAAGCGTGAAGTGGCGTAGTCGACCTGGATCTCGATGTTGTTCGCCTTCTGCCCGTCGCGGACCTTCAACGCCTGCATCTTGACCTTGCAGATGCGCTTGTCGTTGTCCAGCGGCGCGAGAATGGTGATGATCCCGTCCGGGGAATTAGATGCCTCGGCCGTTTCCGACAGGGCCTGGGCAGTGTAGTAGCCGGTCCGCTCTGCGATTTCACGGTTGGTCCGGTTCACCTGCCACGGAGACACGAAAGGAATTCCGGCGCCGTCGTTGAACGTGGTGGCCAACTGCTTGGCCTCCTTGAGAATGTTTCCCAGTTCCTCCCGGTCGGACTGGCGCCGGCGGTCGGACTTGAGCAGCGCCAGATAATCCATCACGACCAGCTCGATGGGGAACTGGCGCTGAATGCGAACCAGTTTCGACTCGATGTAGCTCATGGTCGCGTTACGCGGGACCTGCACGATGTAGACCGACCCGTAGCCGGGGTTGCGGGTGAAGTCGGTGACCACCGAGGCGAGCTGGCGTTTCTGCTCGGCGTTGAGGGTGCCGTCCTTGATGTCGCGGGAGTTGAGCCCGCCGGGGATGTTGAACGCCTCCACGCACGAGTGCCGGGAGATGACCCGGCGACGGACCTGCCCGCGCAGCGTCTCGGTGGTCAGGATGACGACGTTGCGGCCCTGGTTGACCGCCGCGTTCCAGGCGAGCTGGCAGATCAGGGCGGTCTTGCCCTCGGAGGTGTAGCCGGCGATGAGGAACAGTTCGCCGTTGCGGATGCCCGACAGCCGCGCGTCCAGCGCCGGGATGCCGAACTCGACCCCGATGAACTGCCCGGAGGTGCGGGCGGCTTCGGCGGCCTGGTACTCGGCGAGGATGTCTTCGCCCTCGGTGCGCATGTCGCCCTCGGGGGCTTCCATCATCGACAGGGAGCGGTCGATCTCGGCGAAGCGTTGCAGGACCCGGGTGCGGGCCTCGACATGCCCGCGGAACAGCTCGCCCTTCTCGTCGACGCCGCGGGTCAGTACCTCCATGCCGTGGGTCAGTGCCTCCCGGGTCGAGCGCTCGGCTGAAAGCTCCCGGAGCTGGTCCAGCGACCACCGGAAGTCCGACTCGTCGGCGGACATGCCGGCGAGCAGGTCGTAGACCTCCAGGAACTGGGCGAGCTTGCCGGCGTCGGCCCGGCCCCGGCGCAGCAGGTCATCGAGGGCGCCGCGCGGAAGGATCGCGCCGGTGACCTCGGCGTAGCGTTCCAGGAGCTGGAACATGCTGCGGTGCACCGGATCGACGAAGTGGTCGGTGTCCAGATGGCGCAGGGCCCGGTCGAGCAGGTCACGCCGGTCGGGGATGATGGCGGCAAGCAGCTTCTCAGCGTGCTCGGTGGCGCTGGGCAACGCACTCCTCGAAGGTCAGTCATCACCGGTGGGCAGCATCATCGGGATGGGCTCGCCGCGGTGGCAGGGGCAGATGCACTGCGCGGCACAGAACTTGCACTGGGCCGGCTTCTTGTCATCGCCGAGTTCGGCGCTGTAGCTGGGGCCGATGACCTGCCAGGTCCCGTCACGGCTGACGACCGGGGCGATGCAGTAGCTGTGGAGCTGGTGCAGGCAGGCGGTCGACAGGTAGTAGTGCTCGGTCGCAGAAACGCGCATGCCCTACTTGTCGGCGGCTTGCGTGTCCACGCGGGTGAAGACCAGCACCAGGTCGTTGGCGTCGTAGACGGCCACGTTGTTCTCACCGCCGTAGACGGTCACCGGCAACGGCGTCGAGCGCCCGCTGCTGGTGCGGGGCAGGGTCACATCGCGGCCGGGCATGACGAAGGATGTGGTGACGGCGGTGACCCGGCCGATGCCGGGCAGGATGTCGCCTTCGCTGATCTCGTCGGCGTCGATGCGCCGCCATTCGCGCCTGACACTGCGGTCCAGGTCGATCGAGGGCCGCTGGAAGGGCGTGGGCTGGAAGCCCGCACGCACCTTGGGCATGGCGGGCGGCAAGCCCATCGTGATCCCCTCGATGCCAGCACCGGTGTCGTCCACGATGGGCCTCCGCTTCAGCCGTCGGTCTCCTCCTCGAACGGCTCGTCGACGATCTCGTCGACGGCCTCCTGCCCGAGAAGTTCTGTCTGGCTGCTTCTACCGTCGGAGTGGGGGCGCTGTGTGCGCCGCAGCGCCTCCACACTCACGTGGCTGTCCCGGCGCCGGTACGGGGGTCTGCCCCCGGTGGGCCGGGACAGGTACGGACGGCGGGTTGCCCAGCCGCTCACCGAGAGCCGGCTCCGCCACCGCTGGTCGAGCCGGTGGTGTTGCCCGCGCCGCCGGTGGGACCGACCGGCCCGGTCGTCGAGCTGGTGGCCGAGGTGTCCCCGCCGCCAGCCGGCACGGCGTTGCCCGAGCCCGGGGTGGACCCGGCCGCCGGTGCGGTGCCGTCGGAGTTGGGCTCACCGTCGTGCATGTCCTCGTTGGCATTGACAGCACTCGCGGCGTTGGGGTCGCGCTGCTCCTCGGGCACCCGGTTGGTGTCGGCCATGGCCTACTCCTCGCCCCGGGCGGTCGACTCGTTGCGCTTGTCGGTCTCCTTGCGCGCGGCGTCGGCGTTGTCCGACTCCCACTTCTCCTTGGCGGGCTCGCTGGCGCCCCAGGTGTCCTCGTGGTTGCGCTTGGTCTTAGCCATCTCGGTGTGCCTCCTCGGCGTGGATGCCTTGCGAACGGTTAATCGGCTCCGTTCGCCGCCTCACTCGCCGGCCTCCACCGCCGCGCCGCGCATAGCCTCATGCACGGCGAGAACCGCACGGGCGTGTAGTTGTGATGCCCGCGATTCGGTGATCGCAAGCATCCGGGCCACCTCTTGAAGCTGGAAACCCTGGTGGTAGTGCAGGGCCAGTACCGCCTGCTGATCGGCCGGCAGCAGCCGGATGACGGTCACGGCCGAGCCGAGGATGGAGTCGGTCAGGACACTGGACTCGACCCCGGCGTGACGTGAGGGCGGCTCGTAGTCCTCGGACTCAAGCGAGGACGGCCGCTGGGCCATCCCCCGGATGGTGGAGCGGACCTCGGCCACGGTCATGCCGGTGCGCTCGGCCAGCTCGTGGTCCGAGGCGCCCTTGTCCTGCCCGGCGGCCTGCAACGCCTTGGCCCGGGTACGCAGCGACCGCGTCGCCCAGTCAGCCTGGCGGATGGCGTCGATGAGTGCGCCGTAGACGCGGCGGCTACAGAAGGGCTTGAAGAACTCCACCGCGTTCGGGGAGTAACTGTTCTCCGCGCAGTAGTCGTGCCAGCGCCGCGACGCGCCGACCAGGCCGAGGGCGGCGATGGCTTTCAGCTCGTCCAGCTCCAGGGCGTGCGGTGCGGTACGCCACACCTGCTGGGCCAGGGAATGGGCCAGCCCGAGATGGTCGGCGACGAGCTTGTCCGGGTCGACACCCACGGTTAGCGCTTGAGCCGGCGGCGCTTGCCGATCCGGCGCAGGTCGCGGTGCGGCAGCCGGTGTGCTCCCCCACCGGACCCGCTGTAGCGGTTACACCCCCAGCAGCACGGGATGCGGCGGCGCTTGGCCTGACGCCCGGCCATCACGATTCCTCCATCGCGCCCCGCTTGTAGCGGTCCCAGCCGAGCTTGGCGAGCCGCCGTTCGCTCCAGGCGAAACGGCGGATCACCGAGTAGGGCACGTTTCCGTTCATCGCCTTGTACTCATCGATCAGCCGGTGCACGTTGGTGTGCCCGGTCGGACAGATGATGACGATGTTGTCTTCGATGTCAGGTCCGCCGAGGCCCAGCGGCCACACATGGTGGCGGTGGGTGAGCTGGACTTTCGGGAAGTGCTTGCTGTGCTGCTGGCACGGCAGGCTACTGGTCAGCGGACTATCCACGTATGTTTCTACGCCGGCAGAAGACGATCTTCCTTCAGGGCCGCGACGAACTCCCGCCAGGTCTCGGTCGGGAACGCCAGAACCGGGCCGTTCTCGCACTTGCTGTCACGCACGAACACGGTCAGGGCGTTGGCGCGGCACTCGATGCAGGCGCCGTTGGCGCAGTAGCTGGACCGCCGCCAAGCCGGCGAAGTCTTATCCATGGGTTCCTCTCCAAGGGTCATGCCGGTGTTGCTTCTGGTATCGGCTGCTACCGGCGTCGGCGAGGTCGGCCGATCAACTGGAGTAGCGCCAGCGGGCTCAACGCTTCATACAGCTCATTGGTTTCGCCCCAGACGTGGTCGGCCAGAGCCTGCTCGCGCTGAAGGAGGTCGAGGATGCCTTCCTCCTGGGTGTCACGGGTCAGCAGGTTGTGCACGTACACCGTCCGGTAACTACTACCGTCGCGACGGATTCGGCCCGCGAGCTGCTGCATTCTGGCCGGATTCAGGAGCTGGTCGACGTTGATCAGGTGCCGGGCGACCTGAAGGTTGAGACTCTGCTCGATGGCCTCGGTGCCGATGAGCACCCGGCAGTTCGGATCGTCCCAGAACTGGTTCTGCCTGGCCTGGCGGACATTCTTGTCCGGCTCACGCCCCCAGATGATCACGTGGCCGACCCCGGCCCGGGTCAACCGTTCGGCCAGCGCGGCGACGGTGCGGGTGAACTTGGCGAAGACCACCACCTTGTCATCGGAGAGGTCGCCGTCGACGAGGACGTTCTCCACCCAGTCCAGCTTCGTCGAGGTGCCCGGCCCGTCGGGGTCGCCGAGGGCGACCAGGCCGGCGCAGATGGCCTGGCCGTAGGTGAACTGGGCGATGGCGTCGGCGTGGCGCACGGTGGTGCCCTCGGCCCGGCGGATGGTCAGCAGGGACTGTTCGCGTAGTTGCTGGTACCGCTCGCGCTGGGCCGGGTGCAGGTCCAGCCACACGGTGTGCGGGCTGATCGCCGGCAGGTCCACGTCGCGGATGTCCTCGGGCGTGCGGCGCAGCACGAACGGGCGGAGCTTGGCGATGAAGTCGTCGAGGTTCTTGTACCCGGTCACCTTGCGGGTGGTGACCATGCGCCCGGCCTGCGGGCTGTACAGGCGGACCTTCTCCTCCTGGACGTAGGACATCTTGAACCGGGTCATCGACCCGAACACGTGCCATCCGTCGAGGGGTTCGAGGATGGAGTGCATCTCCAGCAGCCGCTTCTGCAACGGGGTGCCGGTGAGCACCACGACCCGGTCACATTCACGGGCCAGCCGTTTGATCGCCCACGCGGTGCGGTTGTTCGGGTGCCGTAGCGGGTCCACGTCGTCGACGACCATGGCCCGCACCCCGCACCGGTCGAGCAGTTCGTGATCCTGGAGGAACATCTGGTAGCCCAGCACCATCACCTCCCACCCGGACACGTACGTCTCGATGCGCCGGGCGCGCGGCCCGGACACCGACGTGACGTTGAGGGTGGGCAGGAACCGGGTGAGCTGTTCGGTCCACTGCGGGACGGCCGAGGCGCGGGTGATGATGACGAACCGGCGGGTGGAGTCCAGCTCCCCGCCCTGCTTGCAGCAGGCGATCAGCCCGGCGGCCTGCGCGGTCTTGCCCAGGCCCATCTGGTCGGCGATCAGGCCCTTGCCGCGCATGTACAGCCAGGCCACCCCGATGCGCTGGTGCCGGCGCAAATTTACGCCGCAGTAACGGCACGGCGGGATCTGTGCCTGCCCGTCTGCCAGCGACGTGTGCCGGGGGCACGGCTCGGAGTTGAAGTAGTCCAGCTTCGGCAGGGTGAAGTCGTCCAGGCCGCGGATGCGGTCGGCGGCGACCAGCCGGGTCTGCATGGGAAGGTGGCGAACGTCGACCAGCACATGTACTGCTACCGGGTGAGTGGTCTTGTGCCCCGGGGGTCTGGCGGGTTGAACTGGAACCAGACCGGTCCTGCCGGCTCGGGTTGCTCGTCCAAAAGCGCCTGGCCTCCAGGCAGGACCGGTCGCCAGGGATCATTTCTCGTTCTACGGACTGGCGGGAATTCCCGGGGCATCTAAGGGCCGGCGTCAGGCTGAAGGCATACTGGCGCCGGCCCGATCCGTCAGGCCGGCGAAGCGGCAGGTGCCTGTTCCTCGCGGCGGGCCTGCCACACGGCGCGTTTGCGGGTGATGGTGACGGCTGCGCGGGCCATGGCCACGGCGTAGGACACGTCGGCGCCGAAGGCGTGGATGGCGACTTCGACCTCGCGGCGGTAGCGGGTCACGTCGACAGGGCCACGCGGGCGTGGGATTCGTGGAGCGGGTTGGTCGGTAACGGGCAGGTGCGGTGGTGTGTAGACCGTGGCGCTCACCCAACATCCTCCGTGCCGGTGGGGCGGTTGCGGCGGTGCCGCCGGGGTCCGACGTTGGGCAGCAGCGTCGGGATGGCGGCCGAGTTGTTGTTGTCCCAGGACTTGTAGCCGATGTCCTTGACCACCGATGCTGCCGATCCGATGGTCAGCCCGGCGAAGACCTGCGACCAGATGTCCAGAGTGGACAGTGCCCGGTCGCCGACGGAGATTCCGTCGGCCCACAGGGTCTGTGCGACGAGAAGCACGACGCCGACCCCGGCGATCCACACGATGAGCTGGGTGGTGACACCGTTCATGTCGCGACTTCTGGCGTATCTGAGGAAGTCGACGACTTTGACAATCAGGGCGAGCATGGCCGCCGCGGGTAGGAATTCCATGACGGACTCCTTGCGAGTTAGAACCGTCTCTATCCGCTAATACCGCCGGCCACCACGTCTTTGCGCACGGTTCAGCAGGTTCCAGTATTCATCACTGCTGCGGGTGCGCTGATCTATGTCGCTTCTTCCGGCTGATTGGCCGACCGTATGGCGGCGCAACACGTATTGGCTCATCTGAACCTGGGCCATATACGGATCGAGGCGTGGCATTTCCGGGAGAAACGCGGCGAGTCTTTTCGGGTCGCGGGCGATGTATGCGTGGGTGCGGACCTGGTAGCGGGGTCGCGCCCAGACCGTGTCGACGGGGTCGGGGGCGATGTGGTGCTGCGCCCCGAGCCACAGGATCTCCCAGTCCCCCGGCGGGTCCAGGTCCAGGGTGAACTCTGGTGCGAAGCAGGCGTCGTCCTCCAGCACCAGCAGCGGCCCGGGGTGACGTGACAGGACGGCGTGGTGGCTGCGTTTGCAGCCGGCGTCACCGCCACCGGTACCGCCGTCGACGGCGAAGAATGTCGACAGCGGTACACCGAGCTGGAGCCGGTCCCATTTCTCGCGGAATGCGGCGAGCCGGTCCGGGCGCCGTCGCAATGTGATGACGACGGCGCGCAGACCCGCTAACTCTGCGGAAGGCCCCATGTCGGGGTCCACAACATGTCCTTCCAGGTGCCGTCCGGCATCATCATCTTGACCGGGAAGTCCGCGCCGGGATATTTACGCCACCCGTCGTCGGTGTAGATCAGTACCGGCTGGTCCGGCATTCCGGTCAGGTCGAATCCCTCCGGATACATCAGCCGGAGATTCGATCCGCCGTAGTACGGGCTTGTCATGGATATGCCTTAGAACTGGTTGTTGAGCTGGTTCGCCCCGTAGGTGGTGGCCGGGGTCCACAGGTCACCGACGCGGGCGGAGACCGGCACCTCGTCCTGCACGTACACCTTCGTGGAACGCTTCTTGAGCATGGAGGCGAGCCGGTCGCGGAGCTTGACGAGGTAGTGCTCCTGGGTGGACTGCAACGTCAGCTCGGTGGCCATCTGCCCGTCCCCGGCGACCTTGACGGTGATGGCCATGACGCGGAACGCCTCGACGGTGTTGTAGACCCCGCCGAGGAAACGCGACAGCCCGATCCAGTCACCGAGACCGTAGTCCTCGTACACCCGACGGCCGGTGGCGTACGGGTCGACCTGCACCGTCCAGGACGCCGACTCGTTCTTCTGGAGGTCGAGCTGGGCCTGGGCGATGGCCGTGCGGGCGTCGTCGGCGAAGCCGCTGCCCTGGGTCTCGTAGAACTCCCGCTGCCCCCACCGGTCGATGGAGTCGGTGTCGGCGACGATGGAGAACTTGCCGTTGCCGGCCGCCTGCTCGGCGATGAGGTTGCGGATGTCGGCCCGCCGCCGGTCGCGGGACTTGGAGATGCTGGCCGTGGACCCCTCGTAGAAGACCACGTCCTGTTCGCGGCGGGTTCCGAAGCTGTGGCACACCGCCAGCTTGAAGTCCGGGTACATGTGCCACTCCGCGCGCAGCGGCGCACCCCGGTCCAGGTTGAACCCGGTCCACTCGATGAGGGCTTCGAGCAGGTTCATGCCCGGCTCGATGGTGATGGCGGTCTGCGGGGTGTACGGCGGCCCGACCGGATAGGTGACGGTCACCCGCCGGTTGTACTCCCGGCCACGGACGGTCTTGTTCGTGGCGATCGGCTGGGTCTCGCCCTTGCCGGAGACGTTGAGGACGACCCTGTCGTAGGCGGCCCGGATGAACTCGGCCACCGAGTTGGCCCGGCGTTCGGACAACGCCTGGTTGTAGGCGTGGGTGTTGGTGGAGTCGGTGTGCCCCACGATGGTGAGCTGCGGGGCGTCCATCATGTTGAAGTGCGACACGAACCCGTTGAGGGTGTTGCGCGCGGCCTGGGTCAGGGTGTGGGAGTCGATGAAGAAGTTCACGTCGCCGGACAGGATCGAGGTGACGTAGTTCGGGTCCTCGGTCGGGTCCGGGGTGTCCTCCCAGGGCCGTCCGCCACAGTCGACATCCTTGGTGAACCCGGGGCAGACGAAGTCCAGGGTGCCGCGCTTGTTGGCGTCGCCGAACAGCACCAGCCACGCCGCCATGACCGGCACCCGCTTGAACCGGTACGGGTTCTCGGTGACCCCGGTCGGCATCGGGTCCGGGTACCACGGGGTCATGATGACGCCCTGGCGCAGCACGTCGGCCGGTCCCGGCCCGGAGATGGTCACGGTGCGGACCGGCCCGTTGCCCGAGGGCAGGATGGCCTCGTTGACGGTCTGGCCGAGGAACCCCCCGCGCAGGGCCCCGTTCTCATAGACCTGGAACAGGTGCTCGTACTCCATGAGCATCATGGCCGGCTCGCCGTTGCCCAGCGGGGTGGCCCAGAACTCGTCGTCGAGGTCCAGGGTGATGGAGCCGGCGCCGAGGCCGTTGATCTCGGTGGTCACCCATGTGTCGAGGAACCGGTTGAGCACCGCGATCGGGCGTGCGGTGTTGCCGCCACGGCACAGCAGCTCGTAGTCGCGGCGGTGGATGACCTTCACCTCGATGCCGGTGTCCAGCAGCGGGGCGACATCGACGACCTGGAACGGGACAGCGTTGGAGCGGGCCACGGTCAGCTCCCTTCCACAGACAGCGGTCCACCGGGCGGGTGGACCTCCGGAACGGTGAAGGCGACCCGTTGGTGGCCGGGGTCGCACCGGTCGTTGTCCCGGTCGATGACGCGGTCACCGGTGTAGGCCGCTGCGGTCGGGGCGACGGTGTAGAGCACACCGGTCGCGGCGGTGAACCCGATGTAGACCGTCGCGGCGCTCGTGCCGAGGGCGGTACCGACGCACACGGCCTTGTCGCCGGGGCGGCCCCGGTCGGGCACCACCCACCACAGGTGCGGGGCCGGCGTCGCGGTCGCGTCGACGCGCCAGGTGCCACCGGCGAGGGCGTCACCGTCGAGGGCACTGATGGCGAAGGACACCGACGGGGTCCAGTCACCGTCGGCGAAGTCGTTGACGACCCGAGCCCGCCACACGTACGTCTCGCCGTCGGACAGCGCCGTACCGGCCTGGGCGGTCACGTAGGTGATGGCCTGGCCGTAGGCGACCGGGGCGGACAGGATCGTCCCGTCGGTGTAGGCGGTGGTGGTGGCGTACTGGAACTCCACCCGGGCGCCGGAGTCCTCGGTGGCCACGGCCGCGGTGAACCGGGGCCGCAGCGTCGGCACGGCCAGGTTCGCGGTCGGGCTGATCAGGGTGATGGTCGCGTCGAGCATCCGCGGGTCCAGCGCCTGGACCCAGGCACTGACGACCGGAGCGTCGATGATCGCACCCAGCCCGGTGGTGGCCAACGGTGCCGGCGTCTGCACCCATGCCTCGGCGGGCGGGGCGGCGTAGTTGAGATCCAGGCCGGGGACCGTCGCGATCGGGGTGTCGACGTAGGCATCCGACGGCGGGGTGTTGACGTTGATGTCCTCCACCGACGGGCCGGACCACACACCGGTGCTGTTGAGCTTGAGGTTGTCCAGGTAGTAGACGGCGTCATCGACGTACGGGGTGCCGTGGGTGACGGCGGTGAACTCCGTCCACCCCGACGACCAGTTGGCGATGCCGTTCTTCTCCTCCTGCGGGGAGGTCGCCAGCGGTGACAGGAACAGCCGGGCGCCGTAGTTGACCTGGCTGGTGGTGTTCAGGTTGACCCACCACTCCACCCGCCGCCACACGTTGAGCCCCAGCGAGGTGAAGAACGCCTCGGGGAAGCCGAACGCGTCCTTCTCCAGTTGCAGGTACCCGGTGCTCAGCAGCGAGAACTTGACGGCTCCGGCGTCGAAGATGGTGATGGGGGCCGACGGGTACTGCGACACGTAGATGTCGAACTTGCCGCCGAGCATCGTTTCGGCCGGGTCGAGGTCCCAGGTGGCGTAGGCCGCGCCGGGGTCACCCACGCCGTCGACGAGCATGCGCACGCTGTCGTTGAGGGTGGCGTAGCGCAGGGCGCCGTCGTTGACGACGGTGTCGAACGCGTCGCCGGAGCCGGCGCCGGAGTTGGCCTCGGTGATCGTGAGACCGACCGGGCCGGCGTTGAAGTTGTTCGACCGGATGACCGTCGCCGACGGGACCGCGCCGCTGAGGTCGGGCACAGGGGTGCCGACGTAGCAGTCGGCCGGTGGTGCGGCCACCGACTCGTCCAGGGGCGCGACCTCGCTGGCCGGGCCGTAGGCGGTCAGCGTGTACGTGGAGGCGGCGTTGGACTCGGCCAGGGTCGCCACCCGCACGTGGTAGACCAGCCCCTGGGTGACACTGACCGCGATCTCGGACAGCACGGTGCCGCCGGTGTCGTCGTTGACGCCGATCTCGGTGAGGTTGGCGAACGAGCCGTCACCTTCGTACACGTGCAGGATCGTGTCCAGCCCTTCCGGGCTGTTGACGGTGTGGAACGTGACGGTGCCGGAGGTCAGCGGCTGGTAGCGCCACCAGCCCGAGTGGTAGCCCACGCCGGGCTCGTCGGGTTCGGTGCCGAAGCCGGCGAAGACCACGTCGTCGGAGGTGTAGATGCCGCCGTCGTAGGGGATGGCGACGACTGCGGCGTTGGCGAAGTGGCTGTTCTGGTCGTCGGCCTCGTTCGGCGGCGTCGTGGGGACGTAGGGGCCGGGGAAGACACCCTCGTCGTTGATCTGGATGTTGTCCAGCAGCACCCGGGCGTCGGCGCCCCATTCGGGGAATGACCCGAACCAGACCTCCTGGAGGCCGCCGGTGACCGTCCACTCGACGCTGCCGCCCAGCGACTCGGTCGCGAACTCGGCGTCGCGGCTGGGGTAGAGGTACACGTCGTACCAGCCGTAGTCGGAGGTGTCGACGGAGATCATGAACTCGATGCGTCGCCAGCCGCCGGCACCCAGGGTCTCCGAGGAGGACACCTGCTTCTCCGTCGACCCCGGCCCGGCCACGAAGATGTGCCCGGTGGGTTCCAGGCCGATGCGGAAGTAGTCCAGGTCGAGGAGGGCGACCGTCGTCAGGTACTGGTCCTGCGACGGGTACACGTCGACGTAGATGTCGAAGCGGCCGTGGACCGTGGTCTCGGTCTGGGTGAAGCCCGCCCAGCCCAGGCCGAAGACCAGCCCGGGGTAGGTGGCCCAGTCGAGCTGGTAGCACAGCCCGGTCCCGCCGGGGACGAAGGTGACGCCCTCGCTCTGGGCGTCGTCGTGGACGTAGTTGAACTGAGTGCCGGACGCCCCTCCGGTCAGCGTGATATCCGACGAGACGGAGACACCGTCGGTGCCACCGTTCGCCGTGTTCTCCCAGACCGTCATATGTGCTCCCGCTTTGCGCCGCCGTTATGCCGAGGTGGCGCGCACCCGGTAGATCCCGCTGGTGAAGGTGATGGTGAAGTTCGATGCGCTGGGCGAGGCGTCGGCGCCGAAGTCCACATAGGACAGCAGTGGGCTGGTCGCCGCCGAGCCGGTGTCGCGGTAGACGACCCCGCGCCGGGCGGTGAACGTCGCGGTGCTCCACGCCGGTGGGTTGCAGGTCAGCACGCACCAGTCGTTGCCGGCGTCGTAGGTCCACGACAGCCCGGACAGCGTCACCCCGCCGGAGGTGTAGCCGGTGCCGCTGATCTCGTTGGTCACCGCCGACTTGAACTCGTGGGTGTCACGGTCGGGGGTGTAGGTCCCGGTCGTGAGCATCATCTTGAACGTGTGCGAGGAGAAGTCGAACCGGGCCAGGCCCAGCCCCTTGAAGCTCTGGTTGAACGGGAATGCGGTGACAGCCACTCGGGGCTCCTTAGGTCCAGTCGGTCGCGGCGGCGGAGAGTTGGAATTCGCCTGGTCCTTCATCGGCGTCACGCGAGGTGACCCGCCGCAGCGTGATGAGCGGGCTGACCGCCCGGGGGATGAGGTTGCCGATGTTGACCGTGGCGAAGTAGCTGCGTCCGTCGCGTGACAACAGGTGCTGCACGTCGACCTCCAGCGCCGGATCGTGGATGCCGAGCTGGTCCAGCGAGACGATCACGTCCACGGCGGTGTAGTGACTGGACAGGTTGCGGACCCGGAACTGCTTGTCCGCCGACGAGCCGCGGGCGACCACGCCCCATTCGAACCAGTCGTCGGGGACCTTGCGGTCCTGACGCGGGTGCCAGAAATCCAGGGTGTCGTTGACGGCCACGACGTGCTCACAGGTACGGCGGCCGGAAACGCACGATGGCGTGTCCGGTGCCGGAGGTCGCGTTGAGGGTCAGTTCGTTGTTGCCGCGTTCCAGGCCCATCCACGACCGGGTGCCGGAGTGGCGGATGAACCCGACGCGGTTCTTCGTCAACGGGTTCTCCGGGATGAAGACCTCCTCCACGGCGGCGGTGGCGGTGAACGCGCGCACGTCGAGGGTCACCGTCTGCCCGTCGGGGATGTTGCCGTTGTACTTCACCCGCACGTCGGGGTCGGGGGTGGCGTTGACCAGTTCCGGATACGACAGCGGCCCGAGCAGGTCGACGAAGAGGTGCCGGCTGGCCGCGACGTAGTCACCGGGGTTGTAGACGGTGTCGGTGTCGCCGCGCCCGATCGGGCCGGACACGATCTCCTGGCCGTAGAAGAACGGGTCGGACATGCGCAGTTCGACGTTGAACACCGACCGGAACCGGCCCGTCATCGTCGGCTCCAGCCCGCCGGAGTACTGCGCCTTGGCTGTGTGCACGTGCAGCGACGGAACCCCGGACTGCCCGTCGGTGCGAAGCCAGCGCCGGGTGATGGTCACTTCCCGGCGCGGGGTCCAGAACAGTTGGCACAGGAAATGCCAGTTGTCGTTCCACTTGCGCATCTGGTCGTCACCGGCGGCGCCGCTGTACGGCTCCACGCCGGTGGTCCACATGTTCAGGATCAGCGTGCGGGCGTCGGGGATCTTCCGGCGGAACTCCTGCCCCTCCACGTAGGCGAAGGTGGCGTTGTCTCCCCGAAGCGGCGGCACGTTGTATCTACCGGCCAGGGTGGTGACGTTCCAGCCCTCCTCGCTGAGGCTGACGCCGTCAATCTCCCAAAATTCGACGGTGGTTGGCATGGCCTCAGACCTCGTACTCGAAGGCGAGCTTGCGGAGGCTCCGGTACAGCGACTCGCCGGACTGCTCCTGGACCGGGTTGTGGATGGTGATGCTGTCCACGCTGAGGCTGCGGTTGTTGACCGTGGTCGCGGTCTTGGAGACCCCGCCGCCGCGGAAGTTGGCCGTGTTCGAGGCGTTGCCGGCCCCGCCCACGTCCAGCCCGGCGTAGAAGTTGGACATGTAGCTGTCGCTGGCGCCGATGGCCCCGCCGGTGGCGAAGCGGGGGGCGGAGATGTACATCTTCTTGTCGGCGGAGCCGAGCTTGCGGATGGCACCCCCGGTGGCGAACTGCTGACGCCCGCCGTGCAGGAAACTCTTCACGTCCTCCTCGGTGAAGCGGCTTGCCTTGACCGCTTCCCGGAGCTGTTCGACAACCTTGTGACCGCCGATGAGGGCGGTCTCGGCGGCGGTCCACATGTGCTCACCGGCCGAGGCCATGATCGGCACGTCGTCACTGGTGCCGGTTCCCGGGCCGTCGATGGCGCCACCGGCGGCCTTGAACGCCTTCGGGTCACCCTGGTAGCCGCCGATGACCTGATTGACGGTCTTGTTCGCCTCGGCCATGCCCTGCTTGACCGCCTCGGCCCAGCTCATCAACGGGTTGGCGGCGAACAGCTTCTGCGCGATGGCGAAGCCGTAGATGAGCCTCATCTGACCCATCACGTCATCGGTCTTGACCGCCTTGAGCGCGATCTCGATCTGGTCCGGGACAGCCAACGCGGCGGCCCTGAGCCGGTCCAGGTCGCCGACAGCGACACCGGCGGCAGCCGCCAGGTTGTACATGTTCTGCTTGGCCAGGTCGGTCTTCTCACCCAGCTTCGTCACGGCGGTCTCGGCGTCGGAGACGTTCTCGATGCTGTCTTCCAGGGCCCGGTCGCGGGTCTTGATCGCGTCGCGGTAGTCCAGCTCGGCCTGCTTGGCGGCCAGCACCGCCTCCTTGGCGTCCTCGATGGCCTGGAGGACGTTGTCGGCTCCCTCGACTCCCTTGTCCAGCCCGACCTTGGCCTCGTCGCCCTGCTGCTGGCTCTCCTCGTAGGTGTCGGTGAGCCGGTTGCGGGCGCGCTGCTCGGCGAGAATCGCCTCCCGGATGTCCAGGTCGCTGGAGTTGGGGTCGGACATCACCTGTTGCAGGCGCTCCTGGGCCCGCGCCAGCGCGATCGACGCTTCCTCCTCATTCAGGGGGATATCGCGCAGAATGTCCCTATATTCGTTGAGCTTGAGAGCCGCCTCTTCGCGGGCCTTCATGATCGCCTTCTGGGCGTCGACGGCGCGCTTCTGGGCAGCCGCCAGCGCCCGCTCCGACTGGGCTACGCGCAGGTTCTGGCGCTCCACCTCCGACGCGGCGTCCTCACGGGCTCGCTTGAGGGTCCGCTGGGCGTCGGACTCCTCCTCAAGCAGGTCGATGTACTCCTGCCGCGCGTCGATAGCGGCCTGGATACGGGACTGGTTGTCATCGGCGGCGATCGCTGCCTCGACCGAGGCCCGCAACTTCTCGTGCGCAGCCGACTGCCCGTTGACCGCCTCGGTGGCGGCCCGGACCGCTTCGTTGATGCGCTGCTGGGCCTGGATGTGCTCGTACAGCTCGGGTTGCAGCCGCTTGATCGTCTCCAGTTCCTTTTCCCAGGCTTCGATCTCGGCGTCGGTGGGAGCCGTGCCGTCAGCCCGAACCGGTCCCGGGGCGGCCGGACGAACCGGGGTGATGCTCGATTCCTTCTTCATCCACGGCGGCTTCCAGCCCTCGGCCCAGTCACCCCAGTCCTGGTCGGTGTCGATGCCGATGACGCGCTTCTTGATGTAGTCACCGACGGATGCCTCGCCGCCGACATCGTCGGACTTCTCTGCCTTACGCGCCGCCTTACCGGCGGCGATCTTCGCCTCAAGCTCCTTGGTCTTGGTGTCGAGCATCTTCGCCCAGTTCGCCTGGTCCTCAGCCGTGCGCCCGGTGAGGGCCTTGATCGCCTGGGCGTCGGACAGTCCGAGCTTGTTGGCTACGTCGAGCAGCCCGTTCTGTTGCAGGATCAGGGCTGCGGTCTTCGCCGACTGCTCGTCGAGGACGCCGTTGGTGGCGGCGAGCTGTTCCGCCAGGCTCTGCTGCGCGCCGGACAGCTCGCTCGTGGCGCCGGAGAAGTCCAGGGCGGCGTCGGAGGTTCCCATCAGGCCGCCGAACAGCTTCTCCAGAGCCAGACTGACGAGGTAGATGACGGTGCCGATGAGGAACACCCGCCCGAGGGCGACCAGCGCCCCCGCGAGCGCCCGCGTGCCCACGGCTGCTGCAACGCTTGCGATACCGACAGTCCGGATCGCCACCGCGTAGGCGGCGGCCGTTCCCGCAGCCCGCGTGAGCATGCCCCGCAGGAACAGGAGGGTGGCACTCCAACCCGCGGTCAACGCGATGACCAACCGGATGATCACGAGGGAGCCGAGGATGAAGCCGAACGCGCGCAGCACCTCCATCGGGATCGCGTTGGCCAGCGACTCCAACGCCCGGATCACCAACAGAACTGCTCGGCCGAAAGGCTCAAATGCCTGGCCCAGCCTGATGATCAGCAGCACGAGGTCACCGAGGGTGTCCATGACCTCGGGGCCCACCTGGGCGGTGTAGTTCAGGAAGTCGCGGAAGGTGTCGTTGGACTGCATCTTCTGGAAGAAGTCAGCGAAGCCCGACGCCATCCCTTCAAGGCCGCCGAGTACAAAGTCCAGCAGCGGCTCGAAGGCGATGGCCATCTCGCCGAACCCGCGCGCCAGCGACTGCATGGTGCGCGTCAGTGACGTGATGACCCGCGGCGCCTCGCGGGCGACGAACTCCAGGAACTCGGCGAAGTCGTCACTCTCGAATCCGGTATCGAGAATTCCGATGGCCTGCTTGAGCCCGTCCGCAGCGGCGTAGACAACCGGGTACAGCTTCGACAGCAGGCCCGTCACGAGATCGACGGCTTCGGCGAAGACGCCCAGGACCGGCTTCTCGGTGGCCCGCTGGAAGATCTGGTAGGTGTTCTTCAGCCGGTCGACAGCCTCGGCGGCGGTGCGGAAGGTCTCCGCGACGGGCACGCCGGTCTTGGCCGCCTTCTCCATCGCGTCTTTGAGACGGTTGAAGTTGCCGATGGCCGCGACGGCGAACACACCGAGGGCGGTAAACGCCACGATGCCGGCCGACAGCAGCCCGCCGAGTACGCCGGCCAGGGTGGTGACTACCGGGATGAGGGCGGTGATCGCGACAAACACCGCTGCGATGAGCTTCTGCCAGTACCGCCACCGGTCCAGGTGCCCAGGACTCGGTGCGCCGCCGGGGATCGACGGGAAGCCGCCCCCGGCTCCACCGCCCCCGGCTCCACCGCCGCCTCCGCCAGATCCACCGCCGCCTCCGCCAGATCCACCGCCGCCGGGCATACCACCGCCGCCGGGGAGGCCGCCTCCGGCGCCACGCTGGCGGGCGATGGTGTTCAGGGCGATGACCTGCCGCAGCATCCCGAGGACGCTGTTCCGGAAGACGCTGGACTGCTGGTTCTGCTGCTGCTGATTGCCCGCCTGACCGGGTGGGTTGGGAGCGGCCAGACCGAATGCACGGCGCAGCGAGTTCGCCAGATTGTTGAACGCGTTGTTCTGGTTCTGGTACGGGGTGCCGGGTGTACCGCCACCGCCGAGCCCTCGGGAGGCGTTGAAGAACGGGTCCATGGACCGACGCAGGTTCGCCAGGCGCCGTTCAGCGGCGCGCAGACCGAACACGTCGTCGTTGCGTGCGGCGTTGGCACGGAACTGTTCGATCTGCCGCACGAGACGGTTCAGCCGCTCCTCGTCGATCTCCCCGAGCGGGTTGCCTGCGCCTCTACCTTGGTCGTCTCCGCGGTACAGGTACCGGCGGGTTCGGTTGATGGACTCAGCGTCGCGGCGTCGGTCCTCCTCCTGCTGGCGCCGTTGACGATCGCGTGTCCGTGCGGTCTCCTCTGCCTCGAACTGGTCGCGGGCGGACTCTTCGTACTCGTCCGGCTGGGCGGCGAGATCCAGGTGACCGCGTTGGCGGCCGGAGGGCAGCGGGTCGCGCAGAGTACGTCCGCGACGGACGTACTCGTAGTAGTCAGCCCGGTAGTCGGTGATCTCGCGTTCCAGCGCCGCGGCACGCTTGGCGTGTTCCTCGTGCTCGTCGTCGGCCTGGCTGCGCCGCTCGTCGGAGTTCTCCCGCAGGTTCGCCGTTGCCAGCTCGCGGTTGTACTCCTGCTGGACGCGGACCTCACCGACACGCCGTTCGCGGGCCTCCGGTGTCTCCTCCCGGAACTCCCGCTCCCACTGCTCGCGCTGCACGCGCTGAGCCCGCTCGGCGGAGGCTTCCTGATCACGCTCGCGTTGCTGCTGCTGGAGAGCCTGCTCCAACGGCGACGGGCGCTGTGGACGCAGCGGCTGCGGCTGGTTGTAGCGCGGGTCGACCATCCGCTCCGGGAACAGCGTCCCCTGGAAACGGCGGTTGCGTGTCTCCTCGGCCTGCCGGCGGGCCCGTTCCTCCCGTTCCAGCCGGGCGTCTTCCTCCGCACGTGCCCGCAGCTCCGCCTGCGACCTGCGCTCGAAGGCGAAGCCGCGGTACGCAGTCGTCTGGGCGGTGCTCCCCGGCGGCTCTGAGTGCTCGGGCGGGCGCCGCTGGTCCGTGGAGTCGAACAGCGTCCCCTGGTTCGGGTCGCGCCGCTCGGGCGGCGGCTGCCCTTCGGTGTAGGTTCTGCCCTCGGCCTCGCGACGGGCCCGCGACTCGTACTCCCGGTAGGACCGGGCCTCGGCCTCGGCCCGGCCGAACATCGCCGCCTGGCGGGTCAGCCACGGGTTGTCGTAGGCGGTGTCACCGCTGTGCTGCGGCGCTGGGCGGAAGTCACGCAGATAGTCGGGTCGGGCGTTGGGGTCGCGGTCAAACAGCTCACCCTGGCCGGGATGGCGTGGCCGCTGGTAGGGCTCGCGCTCCTCGGTGTAGTACTCCCCGCGCTCGGCGCGGGCCTGCCGGGCGTCGTACTCGGCCTGCGAGAGCCGGCGGGCCTCGGCCGGTCCGAACAGGTTGACCTGGGAGGTGCGCCGGGGCGGCTCGCTGTGCTGCGGCGGAACACGCCGGCCGTCGAACTCGTCGTCGTCAACATCCTCGCCCGGGACGCTGCGCAACCCGTCGGCGGCGTTGAGCTTGCCAAGCTCCTTGTTGAGCCTGTCAATCTCCTTGTCGAACTCCTTGCGGGCCTTCTTGCCCTCGGGGGTGTGGGAGTCCGACTCGAACGCCCGCTGGTTTTGCAGGATGCGGATCTGCCTGATCAGCTCCTGGAGCTTGCCCGGCCGTTCCCGCTCCGCCTGCGCGGCTTCGGCGCCCTCACGGAACAGCCGCTGGTCGCGGCGGACATCGTTGAGCGCCATGCCGGGCAACGGCTGCTGCCGCCGGTTACGTTCCGGCTCCGGTTCTGGCCCCTCCCTGTAGGCGCGGCCTTCCGCCTCGCGCCGGGCGCGGGCCCTCAGCTCGTCCTGCGATGCCTCCAGCGCCGCGACCCGCCCGGACAGCGACGGGTGCTCGTAGCGGTCGCTCAGCAGGCCCGGGGAGTGTTCCGGTGCCGGCCGGGTCCGGTCAGCAACCCGCTCGGCGACGCGCTCGGCGACGCTCTCGTCGCTGTCGACCGGCTCGGACACGACCCGACGCGAACTGGCTGCCCGGGTGCGCGACGCGGCCTGCTCCTCGGCCGTCTCACGCTCAGCCGCCCGGCGCTTGGCGTCCTCGGCGGCCTGCTCCTCCTCCTGGAGATCCTTGAGCTTGCGCTCAATGTCCGACTCGATCAGGTCGGCGGTTTGACGCGCGGCCAGGGCCTGGCGTTCGTTGGCCTCGGCGATCTCGCGCCACGCCCGGTTGGAGCGGTCGACGGCGTCCTGGTCGATGAACTGGTTGACATGCGGCAGGGCGTCGGTACGCGAATCCTCGCGCCACGAGCGCGGCGCACGCGGTTCGACAGGATCGCGGTCGCGACCACCCCCGCCCCCTGAGTCACCGCCCCTGACGTAGACCAGAGAGGTGCCACCGCCACCGCCTGCTCCACGACCCATCGCCGAGCAGCACAGCTTGAGCTGGACCAGGATCGCGTCGAGGACCGGGTGGTAGTTGCGGTCAGGGCGGGCCGCTCCGGCAGCGCCCTGACCGCCCGTGGCGGCGCTGCGGGTGGTGTTGGAAAGCGCCGTGCGGGCCCGCTCGGTCTCCCGGACGGACTTGGCGATGCGTTCCTGGTTACGGACCTGGGTGTCGGCGTTAACGCCGTCGACGCGGTTGAGGGCGGCGAGCTGGGCACGGGCGGCGGCGATCCCCGCAGCGAGCTGCGAGGTATCGATGAGGATGCGGTAGAAGACGTTCTGGTTCCGGTCGGCCACCGCTGGCTCCTCTCTGCTCGCCTACCGCATGGCGCGGGCGAAGGTCGCCATGAACGCCTCGTACGAGCCGGCTTTCGGCTCTATCGGCTTGGAAGCCGCGCCGACCAGTTCATTCGTGGCCTCCGCCGCGTCCTTCTTTCCGATCGCCCGCCCGACGCTGCGGGCGGCGTCCATCAGCTCGTTGGTGGCACCTTCGGCCTCGACCGGGACGCTGGCGGCGATGAACTGGGCCAGGGTTCGGGTCTGCCAGATCACTCGCTGCTCGTCGCGCCACTGCTGCCAGAACCGTCGCTCGGTGATGGCTGCGACGAGCTGCCGGAACCGTCGGACAGGTAGATCACCGACGCGGTCGTCGCTCCAGCCGTACTCGTGTTGGATGAGGTCGTATGCGCGGGAGAAGCCGCCGAGTAGTTCGCTGCCGGCGATGACTGGCTCGGGTAGCTCGTCTGACTCGTCGGGCTCGTCGTCACCTGCCCCGTCTTCTCCGCGATCTTGAACATCTGGCTGAGGCGTTTTCCCAGTGCCAGCAGGTCGGCCGACTCGCGCTTGACGACGGCCTCGATGACGGTGACGAGGTCGTCAAGTTCGGGGTTGTCCAGATCGGTGAACAGCACCGACCACTTCTCAGTGTTGTGGGCCACGTCCTGCTTGTTGAGCTTCATGCCGGAGTGACGCTGGATCAGGCCGGTCGGGCGGCACATCGCCTGAATGAACTCGATGGCCTCGTTCTCGGCCTCGGGGATCGACAGCAGCAGAAGGCTGGTCAGCCGTCCGGCGAACTCGCCCGGGTCCATGTCGGCGCCGACCTTGAACAGACCCATGTCCTGGATCTGCGGCAGCGCGCCACGGGTGACGATGCGCAGCAGCTTGAAGAACTGCCGGGTGCGCAGCGGCAGGATCTCGACCTCGATACCGGTGGACAGGGTGATGTTCCCCGGCTGCGGGTCGAGTGCGTCAAGTTCACGGTTCGCCATCTTCGGCCTCCTGGGCTCCTGGGCGTGTGTCTACTGTGGACCGACCGCGCCCGGCGGAAAGCCGGCGCAGCCGCGTCAGACCGCCGGGCGGTTGACGATGCGGCCGATCGCCTTCTTCGGCAGCAGCGCGCCGGTCTCGTCCTTGTCGGACATGACCGCACGGCCGGTGTAGTTGAGGAGCAGGCCGGACTTGTAGCTCGGGCCGTCGAACGAGATCGGGCCGAAGTTCACGCGGTACAGAACGAAGTCCAGCGTGCGGACCACACCGTCCTTGTCCTTGGCCGGGACCCGGATCAGCATCGGGCGAGGCGGCGTGTTGAGGCTCGTCTCTTCCCAGAGCTGCATCGAGTAGTAGTCCTCGGTGCCGGTTCCGGAGCTGGTGATGGTCTGGCCGGCGAGCAGCGCGATGGTTTCGAACGGGATGTAACCCGCCTGAACCGTCACGGTCGCGAAGTTGAACCAGTTCCACGAGGAGAGGACGAAGTCGTCACCGGTGTTGTCATAGTTACCGGTGTCGACGGCCAGCGTCCCGGAACGGACACCGTAGATATCGCCATTGACCTCTTCCGCGCCCGTGGTGCCGTCGAGGATGGCGGCGTGCGAGAGCGAAAAGCCTTCGACAATCTTGCTAGTCACAGCGACACACACCCTTTTCAGACGGCGAACGGCGTCGTGTGACTAATCGGCTTCGGCCGTGACTTACCCCCCGGCGGAGTCGGTAGATGCGATGGTCTCGAACAGCTCGCCGACGAAGTTGTAGCGGTGATACACCGTGCCGTCACCGCCGTAGGCACGGCGCAAGGTGCGGGTGCAGTCGTAGCAGGCGAATTCGATGAGGTTGTCCGGCTGGATGTAACGCGCGGTCGTCTCACCCAGGCGCAGTTTGGTGAACAGCTTCTGCGGCCCGGCGGGGCAACGGACCTCCACAACGTTAGGCACGGCTGCCCGCCCGGACGGGCCCGCCGAGGGTGCCGGTGAAGCGGCCGTTGCGGTTCATGTCGCGGGTCATCTCGCGGGTGCGGCGGAACTGGTCGAGGATCGCCGCGCCACGGGCGGGGGCGAGGTCGGCGACCTTGTGGAACAGCCGGTCGATGACGGCGTCCCAGTTGCACATCTGCGGAATGACCTCCGCGGCGATGGCGGCCTTGCGGGCGACCTCGTCGCGGTTGCGGAACACGTGCAGCATCAACGCCTTGAGGTGGTCCTTGTCGGCGCGGGCGTTCATGCAGTTCGGCTGCGAACCGTCGATCGGGGCGAGGCTGAAGTCCAGCGGATAGGCGTACTCCTTGGACAGCCACTGGCAGTGCCCGCCCCAGTTGGTGGCGATGACCGCCCCACCGGTGGCCTGGAACTCAAGCGCCGGCAGGTTCTTGCCCTCACCCCGCGACGGGGCCAGCAACACATGCTGGGCGGCGTAGAACTCCCGCAGCACCTCCTGCGGCCAGGTGGCGTAGTGGATGCGCAGCTTCGGGATGACGTGCTCCATCGCCGAGTGCAGCCCGGGGACGTTGGTCTTCAGGTGCAGCTCCGCCGGTTCGAACTCCGTCGGGTGCTCCTCCTTCAGCTCCTGGAACGCCTGGATGGCCACGAACGGGTCCTTGCGCTGGTGGAGCTGACCGGTCATGCAGAACCCGAACCGCTTGGAGTGCCAGTCCCGGCGCACGGCGGACCAGTCGGTGGGCCAGAACCCGCCCTGAAGGACACCGAGTTCGACCTTGCCGGCGTAAGGGGCCAACGCGCCGGTGGTGACGGCGTCATAGCCGAAGACGATGTCGAAGTTCTGGAGACGCTTCTTGAGCCCACGCCGCTTCGGGGCGTTGTCCAGGGTGGTGTATTCCCACATCGTCCAACCCACCGCGACACTGGCCGCGCGGCGGGCCTGGTCGGTCAGTTCGAGCTGGGCCGGGTCGACGTGCTGGATGACCAGATCGAACGGGGCTTCCAGCCGCTTGGTGAACAGCGCGGCGATGTCGGCCGGCAGCGGCGGCACGGCGAAGGGCGGGTCGAGGTACACGTCGAGGCCGGCGTTGAGCAGCGCGCGGGTGATCCCGATGCCGTCAGAGCCGTAGCCCGACTGGGCGTTAAGCGGGGCCTTCACGAGCACCTTCAGGGCCACGTGTGTCTCCTCTGTTCGGGACCTAGCAGGGGATCAGGCTTGCTGGACCGCGTAGTAGGCGATGGTCCGCAGCATCCCGTCGCCGTCGGGGACGACGTAGGTCAACGGTTCGGCGTTACGGGTGGATGAGATGGTGCGTACGGTCCCCCACCACTGCACCCCGCCGGAGGTGCGGTGCAGGACCCGGTCGAACGCGACGAAGGCGGCCTCGATGCGACGCCACACCTCGCCGGGGTCACGGACGTGGTTGGTGCCGCCCCGGATCGGATCGGCCCAGATCTCCAACGACAGCCGGGGGAACCGGGCGGTGTTGTAGTCGTTGGCCGACGACCAGCCGCCGCCACGGCCGATGACAGCGGCGATGGCGCCGGTGCCTTCCAGCCGTACGAACAGGCGGTGCTGGAACAGCATCGGAGTGCCGGCGTCGGTGGTCGACAGGGCGGCCAGGACGCCCGGCTGCGTGCGGAGGAACGTCAGTGCGCCGGAGACGAGGTCGTCGGTGTCCACCGGGGCCGGCGGCTTGGAGAACGGGGCGCTCACGTCTCGTCCCTCATCCAGTCGGTGACGGCTTCGGCGTAGTCGTCCTCGGAGCCTTCGAGGTCCGCGGCGTACATCCAGTTGTGGTCCCCGCCCCGGTCGAACTCGAACTCGGCGTAGAAGCCGGGGTGGCGGGCGCGCGGCGGTCCAGGGACGACCATGCGCCGGTACTCCTCGCCGCCGTAGCTGATCTGCCCGCGCCAGCCACCGAGGAAGTCACCGGAGTCCACGTCGCCGGTGGCGGCCAGGGAGCCGGTGATCCGGTGCACCGCGGCCTGGGTCGCCATGAACTGCCGGTCGATGATGCCGGTGAACCGGGCCTCGGTGAACGGCGTCGGGCCGCGGGCGATGCGGGCCAGATCCTGGTCGACCTCGCTCATGTCGACCTCGATGTCCAGGCGGTAGCTCATAGCCCGGTCTCCATGTCCGTCGACGGGAACACCCCGGCCAGTTGCTGGGCGACCTCGACGACCTGGACCTCCATGTGGTGGCCGGCGCTGAACCCCTGCGCCACGTCGGGGACCATGCGGACCTCCCACACGCTGCCGGCAAGCGGCCCGGCGATGGTGCGTAGCCGGTGCCCTGCCTTGAGTGCGGTGGTGGCCGAGCAGAACAGGATGGCGACGCGGTCGGGGGCGCGGCCGGCGACGATGGGCATCGGCTGGTCCTTGCCGGGCCGGGCGAAGTTCACATCCAGGCGGCACAGCATTTCCCCGGGCACGCCCAGGAGCGGGTCGACGACGAGGTTGAGCTTGGCCCAATCCATGATCGGTGTGCCGTTGACGAAGTCGCCGGCCAGTTCCTCGACGGCGACGCGGCTGTTGAACAGGTGCCGCACGAGGAACCTCCCTAGAACCGGAACTGCGAGGCGTTGACGAATCCGGCGCCGCCTTGCTCATCGACCTCGGCCGGGTTGAGGATCGAACGGCTGCCGTCGACGCCGGTGCTGACCTCCGGTTCGAAGACGGTGATGGACCCGGATGCGGTGTTGGCGCGGTCGGCGCCGGACAGCATTTCCAGGGCCAGGTCCCACCACATCAGGCCGAGCTTCTGGCCGGACCTGGCCCGCTCGGCGAAGTGGGAGCCCTTGCTGTAGGAGTAGGACCCGATCGTCTCGGCCTGGAACGGGGAGGCGTTGACCTGCTGGTAGACCTGGTCGTAGGTCAGCCTGTCGGCCATCTCCAGGATGGCGTTGACGGCCAGCTTCGACAGGTTCTCGTCGTCGGGCAGGTCGTTCAGGCCGGTGACCAGTTCCAGGAGCAGCGTCGCCTGCGCCAACGCCGCAGAGGCGTAAGCGGTGTAGGACTCCACCTCGCGGCCGGTGAAGGACGCGAGTTGAGCAACGGTCGGCACAGGCAACGCCATGACGGTCTCCCTTAGTGCAGCGGCAGCCGGGGTGCGGCCCGACGGCGACGCCGTTCGGCCTCGTCGGCACGCGCCAGCTCGTTCTCGTCCGGGGCGGTCGGGGCGAGCTGGCCTTCGCGCAGCGGACCCAGCCGTTCGAAGCGGGCCTTCTTGGCGGCGTCGGCGTAGGTCAGGCCGGTCCACGGACCGGAGCGGAACTTCACCTCGCCCCACTTGTCCTCCTGTGCGGCCGGGTTGTCGCGAAGCTCAAGCCAGCTCCACCCGAACCGGTTGCAGGTGTCGAGGTAGGCGCCACCGCCGACGGTGAACTCCAGTTCCTGCCCGCGCCGCCACACGTGGCCCAGGGCGGTGAACCCGTCGGCGACGAAGTGGATGATGATGTTGTCCCCGTCGGCGGGCTCGCTGGCCACCTCGAACTCCTGCTCGGGGTCTTTGCGGCCTCGTTCGAGGGCGAGCTGGTTCTCCAGGTCGCGGATGCGCCGCTGCTCCGGGGTCAGCTCGGACTCCGGGACCGGCGGCGTGTGCGGGGTTGCGGCCGGTACCGAGTGCAGCCGGCGGGCCGGGGCTGGTTCCCGAGCAGGTTCCAGGGCGGGCGCGGGGACGGGATCGGTACCGGTCGGTTGCGGGTCGGCGAGCACGTCGACGACCTGCGGTGTAGTGCGACGGGTCTTGCTGGACATGGAAGGGCCACCACCTTTCGGTGGTCTAATCGGCGCCAGCCGGTGCCAACAGGTCAGTCGACACCGATCGTGGTGTCCGCGTCGTCTTCGGAATCGCGGATGGCCGGCTCCTCGTTGCTGCGTCGTGGGCCCCGGCGCAGGCTCACGATGGGGTCGGGGTCCAGCGGCGGGGGCGGCGGGTAGGACTTGAACGTCTGGCGCAGCGCCTCGTAGGCGGCGAAGTCCCACGGCGCGTGCGCGGCCAGCGCGGCGATCAGCGCCGCCTGGCGCACCTCGACGGTCTTGAACCGCTCCACCAGCGCGGTCAGTTCACCCCGGGTCCCCGACAGCCGCTTCTCGTAGTCCAACCGCTGCTCGGCGTTGAGGGTTCGCTGCTCGTTGTAGAGGTTGCGGACCTCGTCCATGAGGCTGCGTGCGGTTTCCACATGCGTCTTCTCACCCTCGGCCTCGGTACGCCGGGCGGTGGCCACGTCGGTGCGCTTGGACAACGACTTGCCCCACACGGTCCCGAACAGGGCGAGGGCGGCCACGATGATCGGGGTCGCGATGGTGAACACAGTGGTCCAGTTCATGCATCACCGTCCAGCGGCGCCTTCTGGTTCAACCGGGCGATCTCCAGATCGTGGTCATGCTGCGAGAGCGCGACGGCCTTCACCGCTGCCGAGCGTCGCCGCCCGATCTGCCGCAACGTCCACATGTGTACCCGCATGATGACCGCGAGATGCAGATACACCACCCACGCGTACAACGCGGGCCGCTCCGCCCTGATCGGGTCACCCCTGAACAGGTGGAACACCCCCTCGACCGTCCACCGGAACGAGGGGATGGCGAACCCGAGCGCCAACGCCAGGTACCACAGGTAGATCAGCGTCAGGCCGTAGAACTCCATCCTCGCCAGGCGGGCGATGGAGGCGGGTAGCAGGAGCAGCCCGCCGAGGCACAGCACCCCGGCAAAGGTGTAGGGGAAGCCGGGAATGCGGTTCAGGGCGTTCCAGGCGGGACCGGTGAGTGTGGGGGCGCTGGCCATCAGCAGGCAGGAGATGAGGATCGCCGTCAGCGCGTGCACGACCAGGAGGTTGAACCGGTTGTGCTGCACGCGGTCCAACGCGGTCTGGGTGGCGTCGGTCTGGCGGCGCATGACGACCAGCAGCTCAGCCAGCTCGCTGACCGCGTCCTCGTCGGGGCTGGGCCGGTTCGCCTTGCGGTTCCACGGGTTGTTGGGCATGGTCACAGCGCCTCCTCGTCCTCGGCCTGCTGGCGAAGGTGGGCATCACGCAGCAACCGTGCGAAGCCTGTGACGAACAGCAGCACGGCGAATGCCTGGATGACGTGGTTGGCCAGAAGCCAGCCGCTGAAGTGGTTCCAGTGGAATGCCATGGCCAGGTGCGTGATGGCACAGGTCAGGAAGAACACCGTGCCCGACAGTTTCACGGCGAGGGTCAACGGGAGCAGAGGCAACCACAGGAACGGAACCATCAGGTAGCCGGTCACGATCCCCAGGTTCGCGAGTGTGTTCAGGATGCTGCCCACACAGGTTTAATCGGACAGCCCCGGCGACGGCGAACGCCCCGGGGATATCCCCGGGGCGTTCGTTCGGTGCTTGGTTGGGTCAGACGGTGCTGGTCACGTCATCGACGTAGATGAACTGCTCGGGGCGGGTCACGACCGGCAGGAGGTTCCACTCCAGCAGGTACTGACGCGCCGACGGGTCCTTGTCCTTCCACGTCTTGGCGAACTTGCCGGTGAAGTTGGCCGGCGCCTCGTCGTCCGCGGTGGGCCCGATGTACATCTCGATCGGCCGCTGGTCGGTGTAGTTACCCATGAACAGCGCGTTGTCCGGGACGAACATCGTGGCGGTGCCGAGGTCGTCGTCGTAGGTCGACTCGACGGTCTTCCAGTCCAGGCCCATGAAGCCGGGCAGGGTGCCCTGGGAGTAGTACTGGTCCTTCATCCGGTCGCTCATCAGCGAGGCCGGCACCGCGCCGTTGGCGGCGAAGCTGTCGAAGATGTAGCTCATCGTCAGCTCGGTGACGAACGCCTCGCGCGGAGGCACCCGGCCGTCGCGGGTGATCAGACGCTTCCAGGCGCGGATGTCGGCGACGATCTGCTGCGGGGTGGCGGTGTCCCAGCCGGTGCCCGGGTTCGGCTTGTGTGAAGCCGGCAGCTTGTAGTCGACGTTGGCCTGCACGTCGGGGTAGTCGAAGGACAGGTTGCCCTTCAGCGCGCCCCAGATCATGAACTCGGCGAAGTTGTCGAAGCGCTGGTTGAGGTCTGCGACCTCACGGAGCACCGCCTGCTCGGCGTTGCGTCCGGCCAGCTCGCCCGGGGTACGCAGCCAGTGCAGCGTGGTGGGCTCGAAGACCTTCTTCTCGCGCAGGTACACGAACGCGGCGCTTTCCTGCGACCGGCCCAGGCGGGGCACAATGTGCGCCTCGGAGTTGGGCACGTTCGGCTTGGCGACCATCCGCGAACCGCGGATCACGTCCCATGTCACGGACGGGTAAGGCCACGGGGTCTGCGGGAGACGCCCGAGCATCACCAGCGTCTCCGGGGCCAGGAACTTCTCGACCACGCCGCGCAGTACGACGGGTTCGAGGAGGCTGATGTCGGGCACGACCGTCTCCTTCGGAATGTCACCATTCGTCAGCGACTCCGAAGAGGAGCCCGGCCTGCGCCTCCCCAAAAGGGATCACCTGGCTGGCCTTCGGTTGATTCATCGGTTCGTGTCTGTCACGACCCCGGTACAGCGAAACTGATTTAGAACCGCACGACGCCCCTGCCGAGACTGACGGCGGCATTTCGCTTGTCGACCAGAGTCCTGATCGCGTGACCGGTCAACGAATCCCGACGCAGCAGGCCAGCCACGACGACGTTCGCCGGCTCCTCCAGATCCTTGGCCACGACCGTGCGGCGCAGCACCCCGATGGGCCGGTCGCGTCCGTCCGGACCGTCGACCTCGTACGGGTAGCCGTATCCGTCGACGCGGTCGACGGCGATCGGTGTGCCGGCCAGAACCAGGGTCAGCGAAGGGGCCAGGGTGACACCCTTCTGCGCCAGCCCCTGGGTGGAGTACACGATCTCCAGGTCGTAGTGCTCGCCGATGTGCATGCCCTCGGCTTCGACCGCGACCGAGGTGGCGAGCATGCCCGAACCGTAGGCGAGCTGAACGTCATCACCGCTGATCCCCCGCGCGGTGACGGCGGATGCGGCCCGCAGCGTGCCTGTCCCGGTGCGGGTCGAGTATCCGGAGCCGGCCATCGTCGCCGTGCCGTCGAGGGTTGCGTGGATGTCGATGATGGAGAACCCGCTGGCGGCCATCGCGACCTGCGCGTCGAGCACGCCCTGACCCGAACTGGTCTCGGTCGGCTGACCGGAGCCGGTGATGGCCGCGTAGGCGTCGAGGATTCCCTGCCGGGGCGGCTTGGGTTGTGCCAGCGCCCTGATGGCGGCCCGCGCCCTCATCGGGCCGACGCCGAAGTTCTCGGGCTGCCCGGCGGAGGCACCCATCCGCGCCTGGATGCGCAGGGCACCCTTGTTGACCGTCGGTCCCAGTTCGATGACGTAGGTGGTGCGGCTGGTCTGGTGCAGCGCCGTCGTCCCGCTCATGGTGCTTCCGGCCTTGGCCGTCGGAATCGTCAACATGCCGGCCATGCCCTGCAAGGTCTGACCCGTCGGCACACCGGACAGGAACGGGGTGTCGTAGAAGACCGTGCCGGACAGCCGGATCGCCGCGGGGTAGGTGACGCTGTTGTACCCGGACGCGTAGTTGCTGCGCAGCGTCCCCAGGGCCAGCAACGTGTCACCGACCCGCTGGGTTGCGGTGCTGCCCGGGTTGACCCAGGTGACCGTCGTGCCGCTACCGGTGGCGATGCTGGTGCTGTACGCGTAGACGCCGCTTGAGTCCCAGGTCGTCAGGTGCGCGAGCTGCATGACCCCGGTCGCCGCGGAGTTGGCGATGACCAGCGTCGAACCCGGGTCCGACACCGAAGCGATCCTGTAGAAGGCCATCGAACACAGCAGCCCGGCCGCGCTGCCGGTCGAGGCGTCGTGCAGGGCCGACCAGCCGGACATCGACAAGACCTTGGTCGTCGCACTGGCGTTGACGACGAGCTGAGGCCCCCGCGACACGTAGAGCACCATCACCTCGCCCGGCACCACCGTGGCGGGAATGACGATGGAGGACGGCCCGTCCATCGTGGCGGCGTAGGTGCTGGAGGTCAGCAACGCGCCCACCGTTCACCTCCCGTCCGGGTGCGGCACTCGGCCGGGTAGGTCAGACCGGGTTGGTGACGGTGATCGACGCCGTGGTCAGCGTGTAGAGCCCCTGCGAGCCGAACGTTTCACTCACCGGGTTGTTCGAGTTGTCCCGCAACGCGTCGCCGCCGACGAAGGTACCGGCGGTTGCCGCCGACCACGATCCGAAGTGGGTGACGGTGACCCCGGCGGGGATGTCGAACTGGAGCGCCGAGGACAGGATGACCGCCCCGTTGGCGGCGGTTCCCCAGGAGGCGTTCCTACGGGCGTAGGCCGGGCTGCCGCCGGTGATCTCGTTGGCCCCGGTCGTCCCCGGGTCGCCGGTGTGCAGGCTGACATAGGTGGCCTGGGCCTTGACACCGTTGGCCGCAGCGTTCAGCCCGGCAGGCGACAGCGCCATGTACGTCTCCTTAGGACAGTCGGCCGCCCGCCCGGAGGAAGTGGGCGGGCGACCGAAGCGCTGCTTAGAACTTGAAGGTGTTGCGAACCGTGTCGGTGACGGCACCGAGGTCGGTGATCGCCCCCGCGTCAGCGCCGGAGACCATGGACAGCTTGACGATGCCCTGGATCACGAGGTTGCCGAGCTGGTCCGCGCCGTCGGCGTCGGTACCGGTGTCCACCGCGCGCCGCAGGATGCCCCGGGCGGTGTCGACGCCGGCAGCTCCGCCGTTGTCGTAGGCGTAGTACTTCTTGTCGGTGTTGTTGCGGCCGAGCACCGTGCCGGCGGGCAGGATTCCCTGCCCGGCCTTGAGCGTCACACCCTTCTGGGTGAACGCCGCGGTGCTGTACAGAAGTTCCGGGTCGGTGTACTCCGGACCCTTGCTGTACCCCGGAACGGGCAGCTTCTGGTACACGCTGGTCATTTACCTTTGCCTTTCGCTACGCCGTGACGGGAGCCGGGGTCGTTTACTGCTTGGGCTTTCCGGCGAGAGTGTTGAACTGCTCGGAGAGCCGCAGGATCTCCTTGTCGACGTTCTCGATGTGCTTCTCGTCCTTCGGCGGGGTCACGCCCTGCTCGTTGTTGAGCTTCACGATCGGTTCGGCCGGGATGAGCTGGTCGAACATCGACGGGTTGGACAGCTTCAGGTCGACGAAGCCGGTCTTCTGCGCGGGCAGCACCCGGCCCTCGTCGATCAGCGTCTGCACGGCGTGCTCGGCGTCGCGGCGCTGGAGCGTGTTGACCTGGTCGGTGAGGGCCACGACCTTGCCGGCGACCTCGGCGACAGCGCCGACGATCGTCTCGGTCTTGACCTCAGTGTCCTCAGTGGACAGCTTGACCAGGCCGGCGTCGCCGAGCGCCTTGGTCAGCGCTGCGGTCATCTGTGCGGCCTGCTCACCTTCGGCGGCCTTGGCCTGAAGGCCGGTCACGTCGATGCCGTGGTCGGTCTTGAGCGCGGTCAGCAGCTCCTCCAGAGACGGCTTGGTCGTCTCCTGAGTGGGTTCGGTCTTCTCAGGCATATCCGTCGCCTCCGGGGTCTGTACCTCAGTCGTGTCATTCGGCGCTGTATCCGCCGGCTTTTCAGCCAGATCGGTGGTAAGCAGCACCGCTCCCTGAGAGTTATCGGCGGTTGCGGCGACGATCTCCTGATACGACTCCAACCCGGTCACGTACGGCCGGTTGGTGACGCACGCGTGCAGGAGGGTCGGACCGACCTTCGTCCCGGATTTGGTGTCGGTGTAATCCAGCGAGAGCATCGCGGAGGCACCGAGGTAGGTCTTTCCGAGCTTCGCGGCGTGGGTGTCGTCGCGAACGTCGAGAACGGCGTAGACCTTCTTGTCCTCGACCTGGATGTCGACGACCTCGCCGATGTTGCGCTCGGGGTCCTCGGTGTGCTCGTTCTTGGCGTTGGCCAGCGGCACCTGGACGATGTCGCAGACCCCGTTGTCGAAGTTGCGCTTCATCGTCGTGACGAACGTGTCGTCGATGTTGATGATGCCGCCGGTAGCCGGGTGCCGAAGCGGCCCGTAGTTCAGCAGGTGCTTCTTGAACAGTCGCCCGGTTTTCGTCCGTGCGAGCGAAACGAACCCGTCGCCGTCCTCGTTGCGGCCCGACGGGACGATGACGAGATCGTCAGCCATGCCCTTCTACATCGGCGGAGTTACGCATCGACCTGGGCTATGCCGGCGACTGTCGTCAGTGCGGTCATGACGGCGCCGAGGTCGTCGCCGTCGATGAGCAGGCCGTCGCGTTCCAGCTCGGCCAGCCGTAGCGGGCCGAAGGTGAACTCGTCGGTGCTGGTGCGGGCGTGCTGGAGCAGGGCGACGACGGCATGGGCCAACGCGTCCGGGCCGTCGCCCCGGTAACGCAGTTCAGGCACGCCTACCGCCGTTGCCTCCGGAGCGGCCCCGGAGCAGGGCGCGCAGGCGGGCGGCGAGGCCGCTGAAGAACGCGAGCAGGCTGCGGAATCGTGCGCTTGGCATGCTTCGTACATCGGCAGCCGAGATCCGCGACGGTGTTCCGTCCGGGGGCGGGGCGGCACTGGCGGCCTGGATTCGTGCTCCGGTGGCGGTGGGCAGGTACACCAGCCGGCAGCGGCAGTTCGGGTGCCGGGGTGGGCCTTGCAGGTCCCGGAAGACGGGCAGCCGCTTGACGGTCTCCGATTCCCCGGCGGCCGGGTCGAACGCGGCGTCCAGGGTCAGCGTGGTGCCGTCCAGGGCCCGGCACGACGGGCACGGGTTGGCCGAGGTGGTGCGCCACTGCTTGCGGATCTGCACCGACGGCAGCGCCTGGGCGTAGGAGCGCCAGGCGTCGGCCTGGGCGTCGGTGTAGCCGCGGTGCACGGCAACGGCTGCGGCCGAGCGGATACGCACCCGCAGCCGGCGCACGGCCCGGTCGACGGCGGCGTAGGTGGCCAGGACCCGGGCGGCGGCCACGGCGGTGCTGGTGCCGGTGACGGCGTCGTAGGCCGCGCGGACGCTGTCGGCGAGGTCGAGCAGCGCGGCGGCGAAAGCGGCGGCGACGGTGGCGATGACGGCGGTCAGGTACGCGCTGCTGCGGGCCGGCGGGGGCGGGTTGTGCCGCTCGCCCTGTTCCTCGGCGGCCCGGTTGCGTCCGGCGTTGGCCGCTGCGGTGTAGGCGGCGGTGATGGTGGCCTCGACCCTGGCCCGGTTGGCGCTCAGCAGCGAGGTGAGGTTGTTGTAGACCTCCTCCCGGGAGACCAGCTCGGCGCCGGTGAGGTCGGGGTGCTCGCGGATGGTGGCGGCCAGGTAGGCGCCGAAGCCGGCGGCGATGGCGTCCAGGCGGGTGTCGACCTGGGCCTTGACGAGCGCTTCGAGGCTGGCCAGCAGAGCATCGTCGGCACCCACGTACGGAGCGCCCTGCTGACCACCCTGCTGGCCCGTCGCGGCTGCCTCGGCCACCGCTACTTGGCGCCCTTACGCCGCTTGGTGTTGTCGGCCTCGTCGTCGGCGGTGGCGGGGCGCGGCTTCACGTCGGCACCCCGGCTGACCGTCCAGCCGAGGTCGGCGAACTTGGTGATGTCGAAACGCTGGCGTGGGGACACGTTGCCGTTGCCGTCGCGGATGGCCACGGTCCCGTCGCCGAAGTCGATCAGCACGGCGCCGGGGGCGTCGGGGTGACCGAAGAAGCGCTGCGGCTTGGCGTCCTTGCTCGCCGTCCCCGCCGCCGAGGTCGGGTCGGTGACGACACTGCCCGGATTCTGCGCCGGGGCGCCGGGTCCACCACCGTGGGTTTGGCGGCCACTGGCGGCGCCGGGTCCACCACCGGTGGACTTCTGACCCTGCGGGCCGCGGATACCGCCGCCGAACACCTTGCCCTGCACACCGGCCGCGCCGGTGGCCGACTCCTTGTTCCACAGGATCGTCGAGCCGATCGGTTCGCCGTAGTACTTCGCACCCGAGGCGGTGCGGACCTTGCGGGGGCCCTTGAGCGGGCCACGGGCCAGCTCCAGCTCCTGGCCGGTCAGTTCGGTGTATGCCTCGCCGAGCAGATCCTGGGCCAGGGTGGTCAGCGACACGAACGTCGCGTCGTCGTCGGCGGTCAGCAAGGTGAAGCCTTCCGGTACCAGGGACGGGTCGACCTGCGGCGGGGCCATTGCTCCCCCGTCGGCCGGGCCCGCCGGGGCGGGGTTCTGCGCGGCGATGGCCTGCTGCTCGAACTCGATCTGCTGGGAGGCGAACTCCATCTCCTTGGCGGCCTGGTCCATCTCCTGCTGGGCGGCCATGACCTCCTTCTCGGCGGCCATCTCCTCCTCGACGGTCTCCCAGTCGACTTCCAGGCCGAACTCCTCGGCGACGACCTTCTCCAGCTCGTGGATGAACTCGGGCCGGATGGTCAGCGACTGCCCGGCGACGGCGAGCTGGCGGAACACGTCGACGATGGCGGCCTTCTGCTCCTGCGAGAGCGACCCGAACTGGAACGTCGGGTACTTGCCGGAGGAGAAGTTCCAGTCGATGAAGCGCGGGATGACCTGGTCGTTGATGACCGACTCGATCTCGCTCATGATCGTCTGGAGCATGAGCAGGAACAGCGCGTCGGACTGCTGGCCGAAGTCGACGAGCTTGCCGGAGTCGCCGCCACCCTGTTCCTTGTCGAAGAACGAGGCCAGCACCGACTTCGACATCTGGGAGTTGTGGTGGTTGATGTAGGCCAGGAAGTCGAAGTTGGGGCCTTCCTTCAACGACTCCACCGCGTACGTCTCGGGGATCGTCATCCACTGGGCCACGCCGAGGTCGGCCAGGGACTTCTGGAAGGCCAGCTTCTCCTCCCGGGTGGGGTTGGCCGGCATCTTGCCCACGCGGGTGCCCACCGCGGCACGCTGGCAGGCCAGGTGCGCGATGACGTAGAGCTTGAACTTCTTGTCCCAGTGGTAGTACGCCGACTGGAAGTAGCTCTCCCCGTAGAAGGGGCGCTCCTCCTCGTTGGCGGCGTAGCGGATGACGTGCTCGCCCGGGATCGTCTCGTCGATCTCACGGCCCTGGAACATGGTGCGCTGGCGCAGCCCGACGAACTCGCCGTTGCGGTCGAGCAGGAAGGTGAGGGTGTCGCTGGGCCGGTGGGCGATCTTCTTGAGGGTCCACTTGCCCTTCAGGGGGCCCTTTTTCGGCGTCCAGTACACCATTTCGAAGGCGGAGAAGCCGTCGAAGATGGCCATCAGGAGCTGGCTGATGACCTGGTTGAACGGGACCATCATGCCCCCGGCCGACGCCGGCAGGGTCAGCATCTGTTCGATGAACTTGGCCTCGTCCTCACCGCCTTCGACGTTCTGCTCGGGCACGAACGTGGCGGTCTTCAGCGCCGCCCGGATGGGCAGGGTGATCAGCCGGTACAGGGCGCGGGCCTGCCCGTCGGTCTTGCGCATGGCCTGGAGCGCCCGGACGGTGACCTCGTCATCGCGCAGGATCTCCCATGCGCTCTTGTACGGGGCGACGAAGGGCAGGTGCAGGCTGACGCCGACCTCGGCCTCAGGCTGCGGCTTGGGCAGCACGCCCTGAGCCGGGGCGGCGGTCTTCACCGGTCGAGTCATAAGTGCGAACTCCTCCGCGAGCCCCCAATGTCCTGTCGGGGAACTCATCGGCGCGGACCTACATGGGCGTCAGAACGGGAACGAGGGCAGGTTGTTCTCCCAGATCCGCGACACGTTCATGCCGACGGGCATGTCGAGGAACCGTCCGACGGTGATGTCGGGGGCGGCGTAGTAGGCGCGGGGTGCACCGGACTCCTCAGCTCCTCCGCAGTGGGCGGCTCCGAGCACGGCGCAGGCGAGGGCGTCGGCCTCATCCTTCGATCCGTCCGGTGGGTGGTCCACGCGTCCGTTGGGAAGCCGGGACAGCGACAGGAGTTCTGAGCGGAGCAGCATCGGTGCGGCATCGGTGCCTTCCTCGGGGACGTGACGCGGGATGGACACCCGGCCCTCGTACATCTGGTCGCGGAGGTTTCGCCACGGGTCCTCGGAGAGGTCGGTGGACACCTTCTCGCTTTCGATGCCACGCGCTTCGAGGATCTGCATGGAGTCGGTCGACTGGAACCCGTCGAAGGTGAACCGCTGGACGTTGAACCCGCGCCGGATCAGTTCGAAGCACAGTTGCCGGCCCCACCGGATCTGGATCTCCCGGGCCGGGGTGGCGCTGATGTCGGAGGTGAAGGAGATGACGAAATCCACCACGACGTGGGGGCGGACCTCGCGGAAGGCGTGCGGGGCGCCGTCCTCGTCCTCGGTCCACGTCTCGTGTTCGCTGTAGGAACCGACGTGGGCCATCGCCACACCGGCCCGGTCGGCGGTCACGGCCAGGTCGGCGTGCATCGCGTAGACCGCGCCGCGCACGGGGTAGAAGTCCTCGGCGAAGGTGTACTCCGGAATCCACACCTCGCGGCCGTTGACCGTCTCCACCCGGTAGTCCACGTGCACTGGGGGCTGGTCGACCGGGCGGAAGCAGGCGTCGACGGCCTGGTGGTTACGGAAGTACGGGTTGACCGCGCGGGCCGGGCGGCACTCGTACTTGGACCGGGCCATGACCGGGTCCCGGGCGTAGTCGTCGGCGAACACGTGCTTGCCGACCACGCGCGGGTTGACATCCCAGGTCGCCAGCGGCCCGGACACGAAGTGTCGTGAGTCGATCTCGCCGCGGGCCTCGATGTCGTCGCGGGCTTCCTTGGTCAGGCGCTGGATGGTGGAGCCGAGGTAGCGGGGGTAGGAGATCGCGACCCGCTTGTAGGTCTCCGGGAAACGCGTGGACCCGGAGGTCTGCATCATGTCGAGGATGCCTTCGGCGGACTTGGTGGGTTCACGCGCCGACGCCTGCTTACGGAACTGGATCTCCTTCTTGGACTTGAACGCGTCGATCTCGTCGGCGACGCCGAGCATGAGGTTCAGACCCTCCTGCGTCTCGGCGTCGGAGTGCCCGGAGATGGACTCGATGTTCTTGGCGTAGGAGATGACGTTCTGCTTGGGCTGGCAGCGGCCCTTGAACCAGCCCTTGCGCACCGCGCGCACGATCGGCAGGAAGAACGCGTTCTGGGCCTGGCTGGAGGACGCGGCGACGTTGAGCAGGTGGATGGAGTCCTGCTCGGGCATGCCGTAGTACTCCTGCGGGCTGTGCAGGCACAGCAGCAGGTAGGCGATGCGCATCGAGGCGACCCGGCAGATGTGGTCCTTGCCCGAGCCCTTACCCCACTGGAGGGTGATGAAGTTGCTCATCCGCATCGGCTGCGACCAGTACGGCTCGTCGCGCCAGGCGGTGTAGGGGCCGACGTTGAGCCGGTCGAGCTGCTTGAGGGATTCGAACTCGTCGGCGAGCTGCTGGTAGGTGTGCTGGTAGTAGATGCGTTCGATGTGGCGGACCGCGTCGTACTGGACCAGGGACAGCGGCGGGTTGCCGAGGTAGGACTTGTCCTGCACGAAGATGGTCAGGCTGACCGGTTCCTCGTCGAAGACCACGTCGAGGGTCGGACCGTCGTCGGCCCCACGCGTCGCGGCCTGACGCAGCGCGGCAGCAAAATCACTCACATCTGTTCTACATCGACAGAACTATTTCTGCGCGTCGACCCAGTGCCCGTCGCTGACCCGGCCCTCGACGCCGCAGGTCGGGCAGTGCAGCAGCGACTGGGTGTTCAGCGGCTCCCACCGGTCGATGACCGTCCAATGTGGACACCGACCGGTTTCGCAGCAGGGGACGGCGGTGAAGTAGGCCGCGCAGACCTCGCCAGCCGGGTTGAGGTGGAACTCCCACAACCCGACCGGCTGGTCCTGGTCCTCGGCCAGTGCCGGGACGTAGCCGTGGTGCTCGCCGGTGCTGACGAGCTTGTCGATGTCGGTCAGCTCGAACATGACCCTACCCCCGGCGCGGTGATGGTCTACACCACGCGCAGGTCGGCGAGCACGTCGGTGAGGTCGGCGGCCTGCTGCTCCCAGTTGGTCTTGTTCTGCTGTTCCTGGGAAATGATGGTGGTGGAGTTGGCGGCGTTGGCCGCTGCCGCGTCACGCTGGTTCTTGATGAGGTCGTAGACGGTCTGGGAAACGTCGACAGCCATGGTGTTCTCCCTGATCTATTCGAAATACCCGTTGAAGGTCACCGCGCCGCGGATCTGTTGCCCGCCGGTGGCGGTTGCGACCGGGACGGCGAGGATGACGTGCAGGTAGCGGCCGGAGTCCACGACGACCGGGGTGTCGAACACCCGGTCGAGGTTGGGTGTGGCCGGCGTGCCGACCGCTCCCAACGAGCCGACCGACATCAGCCCGAGTGGCAGCCGGCGGGTGGCCCAGGCGGTGCCGACCGAGTCGGCCGTCGCAAGTGGCACCGCGGACCCGTTGAGGCCCAACGACCAGTCCATGATGGTGGCGATGGCTGCGTTGGCCGCGCCGATGTTCATCGCCGAGATCATCACACCGGTGAGGAACAGTTGGTAGCCGGCAGGGACCTGATAGGCGAACAGGGCGTAGTCGGTGGCCGACCCGGCGACCGACGGGATGACGAACCGGCCACCGAGGGTGCTGTAGCTGGCGGTGGTGTTCGACAGCGTCGCCGTGGACGGAGTGGTGCTGTTGGCGTGGTTGGCCGTCTGCGAGTAGGACGGCACCGGGCTCTGGTAGGAGCCGCGACCGATGCCGGTCAGGGCGGCGTCCCACGGCCGGTTCTGGTTGAGGATGGACTGGATGGCGATCGACTGCCCGATGTACAACCGCGGCGCGGTGTTCGGCGCGAGCGTGCCGTTGTAGACGCGGGCGAAGATCGGCAGCCGTGACGATGCCACCGGGAACGGCTGCATCGCCGGACGGGTCATGGTGACCAGCGGCATCATGTCGACGATGAAGAAGACCCGGTCGTTTTCGATGTAGACGATGTACTGGTGGGCCACGTCGTTGGTCGGCACCGGCAGCGGCTCACTGACCGTCTCGACCCCGCCGTAGCTCATGACGGCGACGAAGGTGCCGTTGGATGCCCACCGGAAGAACGCCCCGTCGGTGGGGGCACTGTTGCCGGAGGCCAGACCGATACCCAGTTCCCGGGTGGCGTTGGGCTGGGCGCCGACGTTGGTGGCGGCGGTGATGGTGACCGCGACCGGGTGCGCGCCGTGCAGCGGGATGTGCTTGACCGAGTTGAGCTGCGCCGAGGCGTTGGTGGTCGACGACCCGTTGGCGTTCAGCGTGATGACACCGATGGTCTGGGTGACCTGCATCGTGGACGCCGACAGGTTCCACAGGTTCGTGTTGAGGCTGCTTCCGTCGACGTTGTCGGCGAAGATGAGCTGGTCCTGCCCGACGTACAGGTAGCCGGACGTGGCGACGTTGATCGGGTTACCGGTGGCGCTGGACAGCTTGACGAAGCCGGCGGCGACCGGGTTGGGGGACAGGCCGACCTGAAGTTCGTTGGCGTCGTTGACGGCGGCGAGCTTTTCGCTCGTGCCGCTCTTGATGATGATCGACATGGTGCCGTCCCGTCCTATCCGATGACCGTGATCGCGTAGCGGCCCCACGTGCCACCGGGCGCGACCGCGGTGATGTCGAAGTTGATCCCGGGTCGGATGGCCGTGACGTAGACGCCAATGCCTTCTACCGCCGCGTCGAACGGAGTGTGGTCGGGGGTGGAGATGGCGGCCAGCGACGCCGTCAGGCTGGCGTCGACACTGACCCACCCGGCGGGAACGGTCGCGGTGGCGATGCCGCTCTCCCCGCCGCCGGGGCTGCCGAAGTCGACCTGGGTGTGGATGACACGCAGCCCCGAGCTGCTGATCCCCGACACCGGCCCGGCCAGCAGGGTCGGCTCGTGCCGGGTGTGCAGCTCCACGTAGTCACCGAGGACGACGGTGTTGCCCGACGGGCCGGTGACCCGTACCCGCAGCCGTACGTCGGTCCGTGCGGCCTCGGTGACGCTGACCCAGCCGGTGATCGCCCGGGTCAGGGTGTTGGTGCCGGGGTCGACCGTCGGTCCGTTGACCAGGTTGGTCCACGCACCGCCGCCGACGGGCTGGAAGTCGACGTTGAACGTCACCGACACCGGTGTCTGGTAGCCGAACAGGCCGGGCCGGTAGGCACGGGCGTAGACCTGCAACCGCACGTCCTGGGAACCGGACAGGTCGACGATGCGTTCGGAGGCTCCGAAGGTCGTCTCGGTGGAGCTGAACGACTGCTCGAACCCGGACAGCATGCCGATGACACCCGGGGCCTTGACCAGCCGGGTGTCATCCTCCAGGAGCACCAGCCGACCCGCGAACCGGGGCCGGCTGGCGAACGAGAGCGGCATCTGCGCTTAGCCGATGGCGACCGCGCGGACGGCCCCCGAGGCGAAGGACAGGTCGCTGTAGACCGTGGCCGTCTCCGGCGACGCGGGTGCCCACTCGATGTTGATGACCCGGTCGTCGGCCTTGGTGCGGAACCACACCCCGATGTCGGTGGTGCCGAGCCCGTGGGTGAAGGTGTGCGGCACCCCGGCGGTCAGTGCCGGCAGGTCACCGGCCCACCGGGTCAGGGTGCCGAGGTTGGCCCGTGCGGCTGCGGCGCTCGCCGCACCGGTGCCACCGTTCTCGATGGACACGGGGGCGTCGATGGAGAACGTGGTGCCCGACAGGGACAGCCCGTTGCCGGCCAGGTATGTCTGGCCACCCATCGTGAAGATGATCCAGTCCTGGCTCCAGGTGCCCGGCGCACCGGACCCGGAGGCGACCTGGATGTACTGCCGGCCCGCGTCGGTACCCTCGGCGACGGCCAGCATCGACCCGTCCAGCACCTCGCCGGAGTCGTCGGCGTCCGGGGCGCGGGTGGCCGCGGTGGTCGGGCCGTTGAAGATGTAGATGCCGGCTTGGGTGCCGGTGTTCTGGTGGGGGGCCAGGAACCGGTCGCCCTGAACGAGGGCGACCCCGTCCATCTCCGCGCCGGGGCTGGCCAGGTTGACATTGCCCTGCGCGGCGACGCGGACCGGGTCCTTGACCGAGATGCCGGCGCGGGCGTTGTCGACGTAGGTCTTGGTCGCCACGTCCGTACCCGACACGGGGTTGGCGGCGTTGAGCAGCCGCACCCCGTTGAAGTCAACGTTGCCGTTCGGCGCGGTCAACTGGTCGATCCGCGACTGACGCACCCGGGCATCGAAGTCGGAGATCGTCGTCGAGGGCTGCGTGCCGGTGTGGTTCGACCGTGCGAGCGGGTCGGTGGCGAGCTTGGACAGCTCGATGCCGGCGGACCCGGAGATGTGGCTGTTGTTGATGAACCCGGCGGGGATCGACGTACCGTCCGCGGCGATCCAGTTGGTCCCGTCGAACCACCGAACCTTGTTCGGGGTGACCGACGTGTCCGTCCACAGTTGACCCGGCGCCGGATCGGCCGGTGCGGTCGAGCTGGCGTCCGGACGGAAGTTCCGGACCGGAATCCGCAGGAAGTCCTGGCTGCTGGCGTAACGCATCTCTACTCCTTCACGCCTTGAGCCGAGCGGTGCCGGCCATAGGGATGGCGAACGTGACGATCACAGTGGACTTATCGGGTGTGGTCACCGTGGCGCCCAGCTCCTGACCGTCGAGGTCGACGATCGTCACCACCGGGAAGGCGTCCAGGTCGTGGGTGATGTGCCAGACCAGCAGCGGGATGGCGAAATGCTGCTCGAAGATCGGCGCCGGTGGACCCTGTGCACCGACCTCGCCCTTCTCCCCCTGGACACCCTGAAGACCCTGATCCCCCTGCGGCCCCACCGGACCCGGGACACCGGGGGTGAGGATTTCGATCGTCTCGACGCGGGCGGGCAGGTTCTGCACCAGCACCGAGGATTCGGTGGGTACCTCCAGCACGGCCGTGCGCCCGTCGAGGGTGACCAGGATGGCGTCGGTGTCGTGGATCTCCAGGACCGCTGTGCGGGTGTCCAGCGGCTGGAGCGGGGCGCTCATTCCAGCTCCCGCACCACAGTCATCCGGCCCCGCAGCAGCCGCAGGACCGTGCCGAGGTCGTCGGTGAGGTCCAGGACGTAGGAGTAGGCGCCCGCGTCGAGGCTTCGGGTGGTGGTCGGTGACATGCCCACGGTGATGACACCGTCGGCGGCGAGGGTCACCCCGTTGCCGTCGGTCAGTTCGACCAGCGGCTCACCGCGCGCCGGCCCGATGCGCAGCGACGCCGTCCAGCCGGTGAAGTTCTGCCCGGTCAGGCCGCCGGGGCGCCAGCGGAACTCCCGGCGGAAGGTGGTGCCGGCGAAGACGGTGAAGTCCAGGTTGACCGGCAGTGTCTGCACTGCCATCGGTCAGCTCCCGTCGTTTCGCTGGCCGTCTCGCTGGCCGTTTCGCTGACCGAGGCGCAGGAGGGTGCCCAGGTCGGCCATCGGTGCCCCGGCGCGGCCGGCGGCGAGCATGACCTGTTCCAGGGCGCTGCCGGCGCGGGCGAGGGCGTCGGTGGCCATCAGCGTCTGGATGGTGGCGTCGGACATGTTCGCGCCGGGGGCCTCCTCGGTGCTGACCGTCACGTACTCGGTCTTGACCTCGACCGGGTCGGCGAAGCTGACGCTCTGCTTGGCATCGACGCTGTACGGGATCTTGTACAGCTTCGGGCCCTTGGTGCGGTCGGCCTCCACGATGAGGTGGGAGGTCCACATCTCCTTGACGTAGTGGTAGCCGGGACCGTCCTCATAGGACAGACCCGGGTTGCTGGCCCGCCAGGAGTTGCGGGCCTCCCGCATGTGCTGGTCGTAGGCCGCGCGGACGGCGTCGACGTTGAAGTCGGTGGCCGCCAGGCACACCATGTCGGTGAAGTCCACAGTGGACGCCGAGGTCTTGACCCGGTCGCGGTCCCGGCCGCCCTTGGCGGCGCCGGCTGCCTTCTTGGCGCCCTTCTTGACCTTGTTCTTGGCCTTGAGGGCTTCCCACTGGGCGACGGCCTTGGCCGCCTTGGCGCGGGTGTCGGCGTCAACGTCGTCGGCGCCGGCTGCCCACTTCTTGACCCGGGACACGGCGATGGAGATCGACTGCGAGATCGGCTTGCCGCTGCGGTGAATGGCGCGGGCGATGCGGCAGATGTACTCCGGCAGCCCACCGGATTCCTGGACCCAGTTGGACCCAGGACTCCGGTCGAGCGTGCAGCCGGCGAGGCGGATCAGGTCCACCTCGTCGCGGTCGAAGATGATCCGGTTCGGTGCCACGGTCCGCCCCTTCAAAGTTGCGAGGGCGGCACCGTGCCGCCTGTCTCAGTAATCGGCTGCCGGGTCCAGGCCGCTGGCCTTGTAGCGGTCGGTGGTCTCCCGACGCAGCCGGTCACCCTCTTCGAGGTGGTCACTCATGACCTCGTTGCCGTCCTTGTCGATCTTGGTGACGGTGCCCTCGAAGTACTTCGGCTCCCCGGTGTGCGGCTCGGACAGCTCGGAGGTCAGCGCGCCGCGCTCCTTGTCGGCCTGCTCCTGCTCCGGGTCGCGGCGGTTGGCCTGCTCCTGGCGCTGGATGGCCTGGGCCTGGCCGCCCTCGCGACCCTTGAGCTCGTTGTCGTCCTGCTGGTTCTGGTCCGGCTGGTTCTGCTGGTTGCGCTTGACGGCCATCGGGGTTGTCTCCTTAGATTCCGGCCTTCTCGAAGTTGGCTGCCATCCGCTCCAGCAGCACGCTGCGCGTCTTGGCGTCGACGACCTGCGACACGGTGCTGACGACGATCTGCTGGACCTCGCGCATCAGTTGCTTGCGCTCGGCCCCGGCAAGCGGCTCGCCGCCCTTGCCGAGCATCCGGTTGAACTCCTGGGTCATCGACAGCCAGAAGGTGTTGAAGTCCTTCTGCACCGACGTGGACCCGAAACCGCCCAGCTCGCCGCGCTCCTTGGACCGCAGCACGATGTAGTTGCAGGCGATCCGCTCGATGAGCAGTTGCTGAATCGTGTTCATGGGCAGGTGACGCGCCTCGTCACGCATGCGGGCGACCAGCACCTCGTACAGCTCGCGCAGCTTCGGGTCGGTGACCGAGTCCGGCAGCTCGAAGGCAGCGTCGAGGGAGTCCAGGGTGGTGACGACGCGCTTGGTCATGCCCTATTTATCGGTCGGTCTCGGCGAATGCCTTGACCCATCCGTGGGTGAACCACATGGCAGAGCCCGTGCGGTAGTGCGGGTGGCGCACCGTCGTCACGTTGACGTAGCCGTGCGCGCCCAGGCACTCCAGCACACCTTCGTGCAGCTCGGGGTTGTGGAACTCGATGAGCATGTCGGGCCTGTAGTCCACGATGGTCTGCTCGGCGCCTTCAAGGACCAGCATCTCGTGGCCCTCCACGTCGATCTTCCAGAAGTCCGGCGCCGGCAGCTCCTCCACGAGGGAGTCGATGCGGTACGCCGGCACGGTGCGCACGATCTCCGGTGTCGCGCACGTGGCCGCCCAGTCGGGCGACCATTCCATGCCGTGGGTACCGGGGGTGACGAGCTGACCGGTGTCAATCTTGTCCGGCAGCGCGGCGAGCTGGATCTCCCCGTCGGTGTTGGACACGGCGACCTGCTTGACCAGGACGAGCTTGGACCACGGCTCCAGGAACGGCATGCACTCCACGGCCGGTTCGAACGCGGTGACGTGCTTGAACCGCTTGGTCATCTCGTCCAGCGACTGGCCGGTGTTGGACCCGATGTCCCAGCCCACGGTGCCGGAGAAGCCGTCCCAGAGCTGCCGGTGGATCTCCGGCGGGTCGATCGGGGCGGGCGTGATCGTCATCGGGTGGAACCCCATTCCTCGTCGGTGTCGGGCAGGTCGAGATCTTCGATCGGCGCACGGCGCTGCAAACGGCGCGGAAACCACCAGTCGGCGGTGAGGTAGGCGACCATGCCGAAGTACAGGACCCCGGCACCGGCGGCCATACCGCCGACGAAGATGGCGACGGTCTTCACATTGATGGCTTCGCCTCCTGTTCTGTCGGTGCGTCTGTCGGCGCCGGTACTTCGGCGGCGATTGTGAACACCCGCATCGCCATGACCCGCACCCCGGCGAGGGCTTCACGGACCACCCGGTGGTGGCCGTCCTCCAGGTACAGCTCGCCCCGCCAGGACACGACGTGCGGGTAGATGTCGGCGCTGGCGTGGATGTCGGTGAGCCCGAACAGCGGGCCGATGCGCACACCGTTCTGGGTCAGCCAGAGGTCGCGCAGATACACCGGTTGGCTGAACACGTTCTCGATCCACCGTGCGGTGGTCAGCCCGGTCGGCGGATAGGGCCGTTCGGTGAGGATGCCCATGAACGGCAGGTTGGCCGGCGTCAGGTTGGTGAAGGTGATCTTCCCCGGGTCCAGGCTCACCGGGCGCTCACCGGCTGCTCATGCGGGCCATCTCGGCGAAGGTCAGCGTCCGCGGTGGTGCGGAAGTAGCCTCCGGGGCGAGTTTTGCAGCAGCCGGTGCGAAGACCGTGGACAGGGCGGCGACGGCGAGGTCCAGGGCGGTGCGCTTGTCCTCGCCGGGGCGGATGCGGGTGGCGTAGTCCCACAGCACCCGCAGGGCGGCCACGGCGGTACGGCTGTCCACTGTGGACGCCAGGCGCTGGCGGGCGTCGAGGTCGACCGCACCGCCGGGCACGCCACCGGAGTGCACGATGCAGATGTCACGCAGGGTCGCGGCCAGGGCGGTGACGAGTTGGCCGGGGTCGCTGGTGTGTTCCATGACGACGTTGACGGCCTGATAGGCGGTGCCGGGGTCGCCGCGGCGGATCACGTCGAGCAGGGCGGGGCCGGGATCGATGTCGCCGAGGAGGTCGGCGAACTGGAGGGCGGTGGTGATGCCGACGCGGGTGACCTGGTCGAGCAGCATGACCGCGTCGCGCAGGGCTCCCCGGGCGCGGGTGGCGATGAGGGCGAGCAGGTCGGGGTCGGCGTTGATGCCTTCAGCGGCGCAAATGTGCGCCAGCCGTTCGGTGATGTCGGCCGGGGACAACGGGCGGAAGGTGAACCGCATGCACCGGCTGACGATGGTGTCGGGGATCTTCCCCGGGTCGGTGGTCAGCAGCACGATGGTGGTGTGCGGCGGGGGTTCCTCCAGCACCTTGAGCAGGGCGTTGAACGCCGCCCCGCTCATCGAGTGGGCCTCGTCGAGGCCGATGAAGCGGTGGCTGTCGGAGGTCGCGTGACGGAGCTGCTGGCGAAGCGCGCGGATGTCGTCGACGCCGCCGGTGGACGCCGCGTCGATCTCCAGCAGGTTGGTGCTGGTGCCGGCGTGTACGCGGGTGCAGCCGGCGCAGTGCCCGCACGGGTCGGGCGGGGTGTCGCAGGCGGTGGCGGCAGCGAGGATGCGAAGCGTGGTCGTCTTGCCGGTGCCGTGCCCGCCGTCGAGGAGGATGGCCGCCGGGATGCGGTCCTTGGCGACCATCTGGCGGAGCACCACCTGGACGACGCGTTGGCCTACCAGGTCGTCAAAGGTTCGTGGCCGGTAGGCCAACGCGAGCGTCATCGCGTCTCCTCGCTGTCGAGTCGGTCGTTGAGCGCGTCCAGGACCTGGCCGGCGAGGGCGTCGGCCTCCAGCCGCAGCGCGGCGGGTCGGTCGTAGTGGTATTTGAGGGTGTCGACCGGTGCCGCCCACTTGGCGCTGATGACCGCTCCGCCGTCATCGGCGTCGTCGTCGAGCAGACACGCGGAGACGGTGAGAACAACGAGGCGGGCCGGCATCAGCGGGGCTGGGGCGGGTTGTAGCGGGAGGTGATGGAGAACGCGTCGCCGCCGTCGTCGAGGAGCCGGGCCATGTCGACGCGGCGGATCTTGGCGGTGCCCTTGTCCCCCCAGGTCG